>JABNAD010000046.1_pt1 | contig 121913 bp, 113 predicted proteins | sample 7240381 | NCBI WGS metagenome assembly JABNAD01 (sample SAMN11332834, study PRJNA596920) | anaerobic digester metagenome | biome: digested sludge; isolation source: digested sewage sludge-derived enrichment culture grown on H2/CO2 | place: Germany: Goettingen | reverse complement strand
TGGGGTTTCATCTGTTTTTTGCTTGTTTCCGAAAAGTTTCGGACGCTAGTGATCTTGCTTCTTAGTACCATTAAGGTAAAGATAAGTGTAGCAATCAGAGATTACCTCGTTCACAAGGAAATCGATATCCTTTTTAAGTTCTCTTTTCTTAGCCATTTTTTAAGTTGTTTTGTTTCAGGTGGCAAAAATATAAATTTTAATTGACATGTAGCTATGGGATGGATAAGAAGTTATCTTTTAGCGCAAAAAGCCCTCCTTATGCACCCTTAACCCAACTAAAAGCACGCTCAAATACTGAATATACCCTTTCGGCAACTTTTATTAGTTGTTGCAAATCCACCTCTCTACTTTTGCTTTGAATTGACCATATTATAGGTTTATACGATATTAATGAACACAACAAACAAACAGTGTTTTGATGCACATAGTGCCGAAACAAAGGTGTTGTTCCCTTTTAGAATAGGGGTGGAGCCTATGAAAAGGCTACTTATTGCAAATTTTGATAATCACGACGAATACGAAGCCATAGAGCCTCAACTTTTTGATGATGCTATTAATGGCACTGGGATAAGGGTTCTGGTTTATAGGAGGGACAAACTTGTTGATGTTTACTATCAAAAAGGAGTTCGTATAAATTGGGATACGTTTAGTATTGGTTCTGGCATTGATACCAGGCTGGAAACCATAATTGAGCCTTCCGTATTCCAGATTTCCGATGGGCGAGTTAATCTGCATGTAGTGTTTACCGATAAGCATAAGAGAGTTGTTGAACTCAAAATATGCGAAAAGACTACAAGCAAAAAAAGGCTCACCTTTCTTGCTCCAGTTGGAAACGATATTACGCAACCAAAGCAGCTGTTTCTAGCTTTTATGAAAGAGTTTGACTTTGTGGCTCGTGCAAATACTGTTTTTTGCGCAAAGGTTGGCGATGTAGAGCTTAAGCCAAGTGGCTTTCCTATTTCACGGAATGGGAAAAGGGTATTTTTTGCCCGCTATTCCAATAAGCCGATTGTTGGAACGCTTAATCCCGTTACAGCAAATCCACTCATTATACCTTATCGTGGTGAGTTTAGCTTATTTACCGATGGTATGAACTTAACTTTTGGGCCAAATGGTGTTACATCCATCTCAATGGTTCATGAAGGGGTTGATATCAGTGTTGATTTTGAAAAAGGAGTCCCTAATCTTTTTGAGATAAAAGAGAAGGTATTGTATTCAGATAATTGGACTTATAGGATAGATAATCAGGTTATAACAGGAGGCAAGTTTCGGTTAAGACGAACCATGAGTTTGGTAAAAATGCAGCTGGATATTAATAAGGAATGGGTTCCTAGGGGATTGCCTTTTAGTTTTCGCCTGTTTACCTATTTTGCTAGCTTCTTTAGGAAATGGCCTACCACCTATTACTGGGAGGGAAGTATAGATCTTACTTTAGCAAATAGGATGCAATCTAGCTGGAAGCGTAAATAGGCTCTATACGTTAATATCAGCCTTACATATGGAATTATGGGTTTGAATAATTCAACTAAAGCAAACTAAAATGAGGGTACTAAAACTAAATGCTTTGGCCATAACATTTGCATTTGGAGGTGTTTGGGACACAATTGCAGGCTTTATTTACATTTTTGCAATTGGGACAAATCGCATGATTAGCCAACCAGAAGTAGATCCCTTTTACTCCATCTTTTTGGGTTCTTTTTTTCTCTGTTTTGCCTACTTGCAAATTCTCTCTTCCTTTAATATTAAGCGATATATCTTCAATGTGGGGTGTTTAATATTTGGTCGCTTCTTTTACGTTGTTCTATTGTATGGATTTATGGTCTTTAAAAAGGATTTTCCCGCAACATTCTGGTTCACTGGAATAATTGATGGTTCTTTTCTTATTGCCTATGTGATTATTGCATTGCGGAGTGGGTTTAGTGTAAGAGATTTGTTCCTTCCCAAGTTACAATAGCTTTTATTCCATTACGGTTTTGTTTAGAACCCCAAAAAGCACTTTTAGCAGTATAATATGCACCTTGGGCATGTTTTATTTTAGGTGAAGTGGAAGTGCTTATACTTTTGCTCAACATTTTATAAATAGATAAAGTATGAAGTCGAAACACTTTTTATTCGCAATGCTACTTGTTTGTTGGTCGCTGTATGGTAACGCACAGGATGGGCATAAACGTTTTGGTTTTGAGCTGAGTCCAGGTGTTTCCTTTGCAACAGGTAACGTAGCCGGAGCAACTATGAAACCAGGTTTTGGTTTTGAGGGGAACGTTCACTTTGCGGTATCGTCACGTTTTGGAATTTACGGTGGTTGGGGGTGGAATAGGTTTGCCTCCGATAAAGCCTTAGGTCTTTCTGATGTTTGCTTTGAAGAAACAGGCTATATCCTTGGATTGCAGTACTCTATGCCAATATCAGAGTCGCAGTTAAGTTTTTATGTCAGGGCTGGTATGTTGGCAAATCATATCGAAATTGAAAACTCCAATGGGGATATTGTAGCCGATAGTGGACATGGTCTAGGATTTCAAGTGGCTGGAGGATTAACTTACCCTTTGGGCTCTAACTGGATACTATCGCCAGGAATTAAGTTTAACAGTTTAAATAGGGAAGTAAGGCTTGCTGGTATGGATCAAGATGCCAATTTGCGCTACCTCTCTCTACGTATAGGCGTTATTAGAATGTTTTAATCGTGCTTCTGGTTGCGGGGACTTTGCTTTGTTATTGTTTTTACGTGAGTTATAGGTTATCAGAGCTAGTCCCCGCGATTTTTTTGCCTAATCATATTATTGTTGGCATATGATAACTTGATTCTAAGAAATTGGTTAGATGAAATTGCAGTTTCAATATGAATAGATTGGTTAAGTGGTTGTTTTTTTAATACTAAAGTGGGTGTAAACTTATGACGATTCCAAATTACGAGAATATTTATCTGTTTGTAATTACTGCAATATTAATGATAACGATTCCTGGCCCAGCAATAATATATATAATATCAAAAAGTATTGAACAAGGATACAAAGCAGGGATTGTTTCAACTTTAGGAATTGAAACAGGTGGATTAATCCATGTGTTTTGTGCGGCTTTGGGGCTTTCTGCAATTGTAATGATATCTTCTACTGCATTTTATGTTTTGAAGTACTTTGGTGCTATTTATCTTATCTATCTTGGAATCAAAAAACTAACTTCAGGTGTGGTTAAGGGGGGCAACAAAAAAGGGGGTAAAAAAGCAACAATGAAACAATTATATTTTGAAGGAATATTGGTTAATCTTCTTAATCCCAAAACAGCCTTGTTCTTTCTCATGTTCTTACCTCAATTTGTAAATGAGGATATTGGAAATGTGACTAGCCAAATAGTTTTTCTTGGAGTATTGTTCATTTTAATCTGTATGATAATAGATTTAATCTATGTTGTGATTTCAGGAAAACTTGGTGCGATTATAAAAGAGAACACTTTCTTTCATCAAATGAATAGGTATATTGTTGGAGTCGTGTATTTGTTTTTGGGTTTACTAGCATTGTTTGTTAGTAGGCCTGTAAGTGTTCCATCAAGTAAATAGCGATTTAACTGTAGATGATTTAATTTGGAGAAGGTAGGTGTGTTTCTTATAAGGATTATGTTATGGTTACATCAGATCTGTCTTTGTAACCTTTGACATGAAAGTGTGACTTGATAATTGAGAATCCCATTAACTGGATTTGTTGGAGTTATATGGGAATATGTTGACTTGTTATTTGAGTAATTGGAAATAATATTTTTCATTAATTGTGCTTCTGGTTGCGGGAACTATACTTTGTTTTGTTTTTTGGTGAGTTATAGGTTATCAGAGCTAGTCCCCGCGATTTTTTTGCCTAATATATTGTATTATTGAAAACACCTTTTTGTCTTTTTGGGACGTTAACTTTCTGCTTGGGATTAGCACTTTCTGTGGTTTTAAGCTCTAGTGCGCTTGCCGTATCTGTACCCGATTCACTACCAAGCAAAAAGTTTAGGGTGGAACCCTTTGCCTACGGTGGTCCTAGTGTGCTATTTACTAGCATAAAAAGCAGTAATATGATAATGCTAGGAGGTAGGGGGGCTGCTACTTTTAATAACAGAGTAACTATAGGTGGTGGAGGTTGGGGTATGCTTAAAGGCATTGAACTTAGTCCTACCGTTAGCGATACGCTTAGCCTCTTTAAGTTTGGTTATGGCGGAGTTGAACTAGGGTATATATGTTATGCACAAAATCGAATACAAGTGGGAGCCAATCTTTTGCTTGCTTATGGTGCGGGTTTTATTGAAACCAAACCCCAATCGAGTAGTCGCTATTTTAAACTTTTCCCCGTATTTGAACCTGCAGTTTTTGTAACAACAGAAATAACACAAAAGTTTAAACTCGATGCGGGTGTTAGGTATCGTTTTGTTGTAAAGTCACACTTCAATGGGGTTACTACTAGCGAGCTAAGAGGTATATCATTTTACGTTGCATTTTTAATTGGAGCAAAAACCCAAGGTATCAAAGCGCGGTAAATCATAAGCTAGGTTTTACTATTATACAAATATTTAGTTGTAATATGGTTGTATAGTTCACTTTGGCCTAATTGTCTTACATTTATTACTTCATTGGTCATGAAAAATGGGATAATACGCAGAATTACTTTAGGGAGAATGGTTATGGTTTACTTGCTAATTGTTTTTTTGGGTGGATTAATCGTTCTTATATCAGCCCTATTCCTATTGAGTCCTGGCAAGTTACAGCCCATTTTGGATTCCAATGGGAACACGTTAAGCACAAGCATCTCTGAAAAAGTTTTTGTAAACATTGGTGGTGTTAAGCAGGGGATGTTTATACAAGGCAAAGATACTTGTAAGCCTGTTCTACTATACGTACATGGCGGACCTAGCTTTCCAAACTACTTTTTAGTGGATAAGTATGCGCCTGGGCTGGAAGATTTTTTTACTGTTTGTTACTGGGAGCAACGTGGTGGTGGGCTTTCCTACTCAAGCAACGTTGCCCTAGAGAGTATGACCCTAGAGCAGTTAACTAACGATTTAATTGAAGTAACAAATTATTTGCGGCAGCGATTTGGGCAAGAGAAAATCTACATGCTTGCTCATTCTGGAGGTACAACAATTGCATTGCTTGCAATACAAAAAGAGCCAAGCCTTTACGCCGCTTATTTAGCAATGGCACAGATTACCAATCAGGCCGAGTCAGAGAAAAGGGCTTATGAATACATGCTTCGCATTTTCAAGGAGAATGGCGATAAAAAATCGGTAAGCGAGTTAAATCAGTTCAATAATTTGGAGCAGCAATCGGATGTTATGGCCTTTCATAACTCTGTGTTTCGCGATAAAGCAATGCACCAGCTAGGTATAGGTACCATGCATAGCATGAAATCTATTTTTATGGATGTATTTGTTCCGGTGTGGACTTGTAAGGCATACACATTAAAGGAAAAGGTTAATATATGGAAGTCAAAATTCTTCTTCTTACCCAAAACAAAGCTTAGGGAAGAAATTCTTTCCATCGATTTTTCAGAGCGTATTCCCGAATTGGATATTCCTGTATTCTTTTTTTGTGGTAAATACGATCTTACAGTGAATATTAATTTAACTAAGGAGTACTTTAGTGAGCTAAATGCTCCGCACAAAAAGTTTTACACCTTTGAGCATTCTGCGCACAGCCCCCTTTTTGAAGAACCATCGTTGTTTCGAGATATTATTTGTTCCGATATTCTTAATTAGGTATAAATTTTTGCTCTTGTTTTACCAGTAGTTTACTATGACTTTTAATTCTATTAAAAAACGTATTCCATTTAACCGGCTATTCCGTTTAGTCTTTGGTATGGCTTTGGTGCTTCAGCTGGTTGTTATTTCATACAACCATTATAGCGGGTATCATGAACTTTTAAACTACAATGAGTTTATATTAAGAGTATTGCGAGGTGTGTTTTACAGTGTAATAGCGGGGTTTTTATTGGCTTACCTCGATCTGTTAACAATTGAATACTTAAATAGAAAATTTGCATGGCAAACGGGGGTACTAGAAAGGGCTACTACACAATTCTTCTTAATGTTACTAATTGCAGTTGCTGTTTCCTCTTTGCTAACAAGCCTAGCACATTGGATTAGCAGCTACAGGCAGGGTTTGCAAAACGTTTTGCTAAACAATGCACTAATTTACTGTGTGGTAAATGCATTCTTTATGTCGATTCTTGAGGGCTGGATTTTTTTAGATGAGAGCTTAAAGGAAAAGGCTAGGGCAGAGAAGTATCAGCAGGAGCTTATTGCAGAAGCAGCAAATCGTGTATTATATGAGGCGCATTTACAGATAGAAGAGGAGAGAATAAGGTTCACCCAAAAAATAATTGAGTACGAGAAGCAACAAAACATCGAGTTAACCGAGGAAATTCGCAAGCGAGAAGTTATAACAAAAGAACTTAATGATAGTAGAGAGCAGCTATCAAGTATTTTGTCTAATCTTGCTGGCGCTGCTTTTAGGTGCTATTTTGATAAGCACTACACCGTAAAGTATATAAGTGACAAGATTTTCGAAATATCTGGTTTTCACGATAATGAGTTTACTAGCTCCAATGAGCTTACTCTGCTATCAATTATTCACCCCGACGATAAGGCTGCTTTTACCCATAATGTGCTTGAGGCTATGCTACAAAAAGCCCATTACGAGTTTGAGTGTAGGATTATAACAAAAGCTGGCAATACTGTTTGGGTAGGGTTAAATGGTACAGGTGTAATAAGCAAAGGTGAAGACCAGAACTATTTAGATGGCTTTATAATAGATATTAGCAAGAGGAAAGAGGCCGAGAGGCTTGCTCGTGAAAGTGAGCGCATGTACAAGGATTTAATGGATCTTTTACCTCAGCCTGTTTTTGAACTAAACCTTAACGGAGAACTAGTGCTAAGCAATAAGGCTGGCGATGAGTTCTTTGGGCCACTACCTACCGATCCCCATAAAAAGCAGCTAGCACTAGACTGCTTTATTGAGGAGGATAGGCCACGAATTATAGATAACTTTAAAAAATCGGCAAAGGGTATTATTGTAGAACCTGGAGAGTTTACCGCTATTAAGCGCGACGGAACTCTATGTCCGGTTATGGTATTTGGAAACCCTATTATGCGTAATGGCCAAATTGTTGGTCGTAGGGGGATTGTTATAGATATATCGGACAGGAAGAAGCAGGAACTAAAATTACTTGAGGCTAAGGAGGAGCTGGAGCGCATTAATGGCTCCTTGGAAAAAATTATTGCCGAGCGGACTATGCAGCTAACCGAGGCAAACACTCAGCTGCTAAAGGTTCAAAAGGAGAACCTACAATCGCAATTCGAGGTGCTTAAGCAGCAAATGAACCCTCACTTTCTATTTAACAGTTTGAATGTACTTTCGAGCCTAATTAGCAGGGATGTAAACAAATCGCAGCAGTTTATAGATGAGTTCTCACATATTTACCGGTACGTTCTTGAAACCATAGAGAAACCCGTAGTAACCCTAAATAGAGAACTTGGGTTTGTACGATCGTATATGTTTTTACAGCAAATTAGGTATGGCGAAAATTTAAACTTTAATATCAGCATTCCGTCCAGTATTCTTAACCTATACATGCCTCCGCTATCGCTACAAATGGTGTTGGAGAATGCAATAAAGCATAATGTTATTAACGAGGGTAACCCTTTACGTATAGATATTTTTTCTGATAATGGATGGCTTGTGGTGCGAAACAACATTCAGCCTAAAATATCAATGAGCAAATCAACTGGGCTTGGCCAGAAGAATATGGTAAAGCGATATGCATTGATATCTAGCATGATCCCTACATTTAGTGTAGTAACTAACTATTACGAAGTAAAACTGCCTTTACTAAACGTTGACCACGATGAACGCATTGATAATTGAGGATGAGCCTTTGGCCGCAGAACGGCTGGAGCAAATGTTAGCAGATGTTGCCCCAAATATTTGCGTTTTAGCCAAATTAGGTTCTGTGAAAGATTCTGTACGATGGCTTATGCAAAATCAGGCTGACGTTATTTTTCTTGATATTCAGCTTTCTGATGGTTTAAGCTTTAGCATTTTTGATCAGGTTGTGGTTTCAACACCCATAATTTTTACCACCGCATACGACCAGTATGCCATTAATGCATTCAAGTTAAACAGCATATCATATCTTTTAAAGCCAATAAGACGGGACGAACTAATAGAAAGCGTAAAAAAGTATAACCAGCTAAAAAGCGCTTTTAGTGTAGATTTCGACATGCTTCTGGCCTCAATTAGCGGCAGAGAACCAGCCTTTAAGCGTCGGTTTCTTATCCAAATTGGCGATAAGATTAAGAAGATTGAGATTGATGAGATTGCCTACTTCTATGTAATGGATAAAGCGGTTTACTTAAAGCTATTCCATGGCAGCTCATACCCAATAGAGTATTCACTGGAACGGCTGGAAGGAATTCTTGACCCCAAGTCCTTTTTTAGGATTAACAGAAAGTACATTGTTAACCTAAGCTCTATTGTGGAAATGGTTGCCTACTCGCGTGGGAGGGTGAAGTTGGAGCTTAATCCAGCTCCCGATGAGGAGTTTGATGCCATTGTAAGCATTGATAGATCGGCAGAATTTAAGAATTGGTTAAACAGCTAATTAGTTTTGTATTATGCAAAAGTTTGGTTCTCTTAGCGGTTGGCGCTTGTTCCTTAAGGAGATGTTACCCATTGTGATTGGAGTTTTACTGGCATTTTTGATTAATAGCTTTGGGGAAACCTACCGCGTACATCGTAAGGTAGAAAAGGTTCAAAGACTTATTATATCAGAGCTGCAAAGCAATATGGAGGAAGCGTTTAAAACGGTTGATGTTCAAAAAGCAAAATTGGCTTTTTTCGATATTGATATTGATAGTTTGCTTAGCTCAAAGGATGTTAAGCCCTCATTTAGCAATCTTAAGTCTGGAGGGTTTCGTATGACTTCCCTTAACAATTCTGCATGGCATGCTGCCAATGGCTCAAATGTAATCTCGGAGTTCAACTTTGAGGACTTGCAAATGCTTACGGAAATATATCTGCTTCAAGATATGCTACAACAGTTTACACCTCAAATTCAAGAGACCGTTTTCCATAGCGATTACTATAACCCAGGGTTAACAAGAGTAGTGTTCGATAATGTGAAATTCATGTCTCTGGCGTATATCAATATAAATGAGCAGTATGCCCTGAAGGTTAAAGCATACCTTGTTAAAAAACAGACCTGGAGATAGCGGCTCACATTGTTTTTATCATCTTTTGATATATTTGCTCAGAATCACCTAAATTCTGTTGATTTGCGAGTTGCTCTAATCTGGATTATACTGTTACAACTCCTTTCTGCAAGTGTAGATGCGCAGGAAGCAGTAGCTTATACCGATTCTTCAAAAAAGCAGCGAACCCTTTTTTATAGAGCATCCTTGTACACAGGGGCTTACTATGCCACGTCAATGGTAATAATGAGCAAAACTTGGTATAAGGATCGTGAACTTGTTCCATTCCATTTTTATAATGATAGTAAGGGTTACCAGCAGGTAGATAAGTTTGGGCATGCCTTTGGAGGGTATGTGTATAGCTACATTGGGCATTCCTATTTAAAGTCGCGCGGTTTTTCACAGCTGGAGGCTTTGACAATAGGTGGTACACTGGGTTTTGTGTTGCAGGCACCCATAGAAATTATGGATGGTATTCACGAAGGGTATGGCTTTTCTTGGGGCGATATGGTTGCAAATGCGTCTGGCTCGGCGTTAGTAATAGGACAGGAGCTACTATTCGGTGAGCAAATTGTAAAGTATAAGTTCAGCTACTGGGAATCGGAGTATGCATCCAGAGCCAATGGTTATTTAGGTAAGAGCACCTTTGATAGGGTACTAAAAGATTATAATGGGCATACATACTGGTTATCGGTACCCATTGCTAAAATATTTCCTAACAGGAGAATTCCTCCTTGGTTGTGCATATCATTTGGTTACGGCGCAAATGGCATGTATGGTGAGTTTTATAATATATCAGAGTATAATGGAGTTAGCATCCCTTATGCTAGAAGGTATAGACAATACATTGTTTCTTTGGATATCGATTGGACAAAAATACCCACGCAATCTAAGTTTCTCAAAGTGGTCTTTAAGGGGCTAACCTTTGTTAAATTTCCGTTTTCGGCCATAGAGCTAACCAGTAGTGGGCAAGTAAAGGGGCATTGGATCTACTATTGAGTAAAGCAGTAAGCATACACCTTCAGCCTCCCTTTTTTCACCTTCAGCGTTTAGTTTTTCGCTTCTGGTATAATTTATTTTACCCTTTTAATAGGGGGTACTAGTTTTGATGTATCTTATACTAACCAATAAAACAAGTTGAATTTAAATGCTAAAGGCTTATGTTACAGAATAATACTAATGTGTGCAAGTTTCTCAAAAGTTCTCTTTTTTGTACATTACTTCTAAGTGTCGCTATACTTGGTAAAGCGCAAGGGCCCGAAATTCCATACTTCTATAATTCAAACACTACGCTCAGCTGGGCAAGCGCGGCAGTAACATTTAAAAGTGGTTCTGCAATGAAAGTGCCTTTTTTTCCTGTTGTTAAAACTTCTCGTAGTCCCTTTGGAACAGGTGATTATAGCAGAGATATTAACATAGAGGCTAAAGTTTTTTACGTGTCAAATCTTGGAACTTATTTTAGTACTCAATCTAGAAAAGAGAACGTAACTGGCAAGGCGGTTCTTTTGGGGTATAACAAAAGCGTGGATACCTTATCGTTGGTCGATGCCATATACCATTTCGCAAAAAATGGAGCAGCAATGGTAGTGCTTTACTATCCAAATGAGCAGTATCCGTACAAGCGATTTTTTAATACAGTTCTAGACTCTATAGATATTCCTATAGTAACAGTCTCCAATAAGAGTGCAAACGATATTCTTACCGCTGCGGGTTATGATATTGATGAGCTTACCGAAAATTTAAAGAATGGTTTATATCCAAAAGCAGCAGAGCTTATTTGTTCGTTTAGGCTTAATGTAAAGGGTGCATTTAGCACTATGAGTTCGCAGTATAGCCTAATAAGGTTTAATAGAGAGCTAATAGACTCTTTGGTCATTCAGGGTACCCTGAAAATTAACGACGATGCATGTGCTTTTCTTCTGGGCTTATTTAAGCCTTTAAATCCAAAGTTGGAGCAACAGCGTATTACCTATTTCTCCGATTACGACGAAAAGCTATTCTTTACATCCCATTTCGGATCTGGCTTAGCTGCTGCTAATGGGATATATTCTGTGCTAGGCGCTATTGCCCCTTCCTACGAACTTGCTGTTCATGAGCTAACTCACAAACTTTTTAGTAGCAATTGGAATGGGAACTGCTCCTTTTTAAGTGAAGGAATTGCTATGTATGCGCAGGATATGAGCATTGAATCGAACGCCAATAATGTTGCCACTTATAACTATTTAAAGAATAATGAGCTTATGCCGCTATCCAAAATGGTTAACATGGATATTGGCGAAGATGATAATGCTGAAATGGGCTACTATGCATCGGGTTCCTTTGTGCAGTTCATTATAGAGAAGTGGGGACAAAAGGCGTTTCTTGAATTGTGGAAAACCGACAGGGAGTGGAAGCAAATTTATGGCAAAAGCCTAACTGAGCTGGAACAGGAGTGGCATAACTGGCTTCGTAAAAAGGTTAACTAGTTAAAATAATATCAATTACTATGAGGTTCTTATTTGTAATTCTTTTTATTGTTACAAGTAGTACAGTCGCTCTATCACAAAACAGCGAGAGTAGTCTTGTTGACACTACAGCACAAGTTATTTTGCAGCAAAATAGGGCTATGGAAGAGGCATTCTATGCCAACGATTATTTAAAGTTGGCATCGTTTTACTCCGATAGTGCTGTGCTTATTGGTGAAAGGCATGAAATAAAGGGCCGAGCTGCAATAGATAATTACTGGGTTGGGCTTAATGGCAGGGGTGTTGCTTGGAGCCTCGAGAATATTTCAATTGACCATTGTGGCGATATGGCTGTGCAACGCGGAATATCTACGCTAACAGTAAAGAATGCTAATGGCGATAATTTTGTTTCTAAGGTTAGGTTTACTTTATTCTGGAAAAAATATAATGATACTTGGCTAATAGAAATTGACCATTACTCATTGTTTTAGGCTTCAGTTAATTAGGTCTTCCCTAGGGGTGAAAAATAAATATTGTCAATGCTAAAAATCAGAACTTTGGCTATAGTTTTATCAATAGCCGCAATAATCTTTTTCTCAAGAGCTGCTGCGCAGGATTCCCAATTTGTACCAATGGACGATTACTACTCATTAATGGTAAAATTTCATTCTGTTGATACGGTTCTTGTCGTTTTCCCCAGTGGTAACCTAATTACTAAAGCCGATTCAGCGTTTATAACTGGCTTTGTTTTTTGGGGAAAGCAACCCCATTACTTGTTTAAGGAAGAGCACTCTCTTAAGTCTTCCGATTATAAAATGAACATACAACTTTTTGGTGCCTATTACCTTTTCTCAAATAAGCGCTTGTTGGAAGTTCCTATAGAGCAGTGTGATGCGGGATTTCGGGTAGATACTAATGTTTTTAGTCATCCTCACGATGCCTTTTTTTACATAACCGATTCTGCAACTCGATTCTACACATGTAAGAACACCCCTGAGGCACCATTCCCAATTAGGGCGCTGGTTACAGGTGCTTACCAGCTTAATGTTTTTAATGGGTATAACTATGCGCTAAATGGTTTCTATTCCGATGTTACTGGTGCAAAACGGCTGAATAGTGTTTCCCTATTTCGCAATAGGTATTTTAAGCAACCCTACTCAAGTAAGTTTTTTAATGTATTCATATCAAACGATTTAGGTGCCGATTCGTTAAAAAGGTCTATTGCCCAGGAAATTGATTCATTTGTGCTACAATTATGTTCCCTACTTAAGTGCGATACAGCATTAGTTCCCACAACAAATTTGTTCTTTTATAAAAACAGGGAGGAGCTTCAGCTATTTTTAGCTCAGCCGTTGGGTAATACTATGTATGGTAAATCTCTTGGTGATGCCAACCATATTGCAGGTATAAACCTGTCTATTCTTAAGCATGAGGTAGGGCACACTGTAATAGATAACGCAATAGGGCTTAATCCCAATCCTTTTTGGCAAGAGGGCTTTAGGCAGTTTTCTGATTATTTCTTTAGCGCCGAATCTTTGGCCAAGGATAAGGAAACTACCTCTCAAAATATACAGCTACTAAGCAGTTCGTTGGTGAGCAACAGTAACGGCATCTACTACAATAATTGGAACCACTACGCTATATCTGGTTGCTTTGTAAAATTTGTGATTGATAAGATAGGTTTTACCCAATTCAAACAGCAGTATATTGATGGTTCTATCGAAAAGTACATTTTGGAGAAACATAATCTATCAATGGACGATTTGATAATAGAGTATAAATCGAGCGTATTATAACAAGGTTCTAATAATTAGTAAAAGGCACATTATGGCAAGTTTGCAGAGCTATTTTTTACGTTTTCTTTTAAAGAGAACCGTTAATTGGAATAAGCCCTTAAATGAGGTTCGAGACTTTCATCGCTCCGTACAAACCAAAGAGGTAGTTCCGGGTGGTATAACCATTAAGAAAATAGACAGTCCAAATTTTAATGCTGAGTGGTTTGTTCCGCAAGGAGTTAATTTCTCGCAAACACTTGTTTATATTCATGGGGGCGGCTATTGCCTAGGAGTGGTTGATGCAAACAGGAACTTTGTGCTGATGTTAGCCAAATTCCTACAACAGCCCATTATTTTGTTGGATTATCCTTTGGCACCCGAAAATCCTTTTCCTGCAGCATTATCGCACTCTGTTAACCTTTACGAGTGGTTGCTTAAGGAGGCTAAATTTTTACCCAGTAACATAGGTTATATTGCCGACTCTTCTGGCTGTGGGCTCACCTTGGCAACTTTTCAAGAAACAAAAGTAAGGGGGTTGGGCTTACCCAAGTTCCAAATTTTTATGTCGCCTGTTGTTGATTTAACCCGTAGTGGAAAATCGTTTGTGGAGAAGACCAAAAAGGATCCCTTTTCATTGAAAAAGGGCTTTTTTATTGATGATAATTACATTCAGGGAAACGACCCTGCAAATCCAAAGTTCTCTCCAATATTTGGAAACTTGTTATTAATGCCAAGTACCCTTATTCAGGCCAGCGAGTATGATGTTTTTCTTAGCGACTCCGAAATGCTTGCAGCAAAGCTAAAGGATGCGGGCGTTGATGTAAGCTATAGCCTGTGGAAAAAGCTATGGCATAATTTTCAAATGAGCTATACTTTGCTGCCCGAAGGAAAACGTGCTCTTAACGAGATACGTTGTTTTGTGAGTAGTTACTTCACTACATAGTTAGTTGAAATATATTAATCTGGCATTTAGCCCATCAGGTGAGAGGGCTCGATGTATTGTTTTTAATTCTTAACCTATTAACATCTCCTTTAGGTGTATTTAAAATGATATTCAAAATTGTAAAGTAGCCTTAGAACCACTAGATAGTCTATTTTTTGGTTCTAAGGCTACAATATCTTTTTATAAAGTAGGATGCTCCGTACATTTCATTAACTTTAGGTATGTTTTCTCTTAGGTTAATATTTAGTGTATGGATAGAGCAAGGTTAATAAACGATATTGTACGTTCAATAGCACAGCTAAAGCAAGAAACCGAGCATTTTTTCTCAGATACAAGCACTATTCCCTCATCGGGATTCATGATAGAAGAGTTTTTTCTGCAAAAGTTTAATCCCTTTCTGGCTCATATTGCTACCACAATTAAGGCGCTTCCCGACGATGAGTACTTGGTATTTACCATTGATGGATGGGTTAAGCACCTACAAAAGGAGATGGAGCGGATTAACAATGGCGATATAAGCGAGGTGTATGCAGAGCTAACCTATGTTAAGTATCGGTTTTACCCCAAAATAGTCGAACTTCTTCAGGATTTGAAGCTTGAGGTGCTGGAGCGAACTTATAATGTAAGCACAACCGATATATCGGCACCAATGCAATCCTTTAGGATTAAGCCAAATGGCTCAAAGTTAAGCTCCGATGGTGTTGCACTACTCATCGCATTGCTTTATAACTTCAAGGTGGTTTCCGATGAGCTTTCGGTTGATGAGATTTGTACCCGTTTTGGCGCCCTTACGGGATTAGACCCAGAACAGATAAAGCGGGATTTGTCCGTTGATTTTGCCAATCAACGTATGAGGGCAAGTGTTAGTGCTACAGAAGCAAGCAAAGTGCACTCCGTTCTAAAATCTATGGTTGCCAGAGTAGAATCTCTTGATGGGGGAACAAACTAGATGTAAATGGCGATTTAGGAGTAGGGAATGCACCTGTAGGGTAGGTTAATTTCTGGTAGCTCAAGCAGCACCATCCCTTCGTGCAATAGGTCCTCATCATCCTGATGGTAGTTCCAAATAACCTCAACGCTAATACCATTACTTCTAAAGTTCGAAATTTTTCGCATGATATCCCGAAGGTACTTGTACGATGAGGAGTTTATATACTTAAAGTTAATATCAACTACAATTTTTGTGGATTGCTTATCCTTAATGCTTTCGTAAAATTCATTTAGCCAGTTGAGTACATTCATGTAAAACTCCTTTGCGTTCTCTGGATGCGATATTCCAGAGATCGAAAAGATATTGGTTTCAGGGTCAAAGTATATTTCAGGAGTGTCTATTGCTCCTTCAAGTTTTAGTGCTTTCATTACTGTATTTACAACTGCAGGGTAAATATAAGGCTTTTTTTTAGCTCGATGATTTATATCAACTCTAATGTTTTGCTACATTTGATTAATGCCCTGTTTCTATAACTAAATTTAATAAGTGGTTTGACCAATGCCTACAAACCATTTTTTAACGGAAAAATTAGTGTGATGAGCAATCCTTCTCGAATATTCTCCATTGCATTTATCGATAGCATAAACCTATTGCGTAAACGCTTGATGAGTAGAGCAGATAGGTTTATTTTTGGCGTTAGCATTATTCTTTTGGCTCTTGTTATTGCTGAGGTAGGTTTTAACCTTCAGCCGTTTTACATTTATGTGCTATCGCAGGTTTTTACCTTTGGTTTTGCTACTCTTTTTGTACTATGGTTACTGCGGTTTTTAACTAGATTCCAATGGAAAAGGCTAACAAAAAGGGGGTATTCTGAGATAGTGATACTGGCACTCCTTTTTGTTTTCAGCTTGTTCCGAATATGGGTATTGTATTACGATAGCTTCCCTGCTTTTGCGCTATTCTTTACTAAAAGTTATGCGGCATATGTTCTTGTTGCAATTGTTTTTATTTACGAGTTTTCGTCAAAAGCATTCAGCTTACTAGAGCGCTCGTTTAACCCAGCAATGATTTTTGTTCTAAGTTTTATTTTTTTAATTCTTGTTGGGTCATTGCTATTGCTATTGCCTAATGCAACCACAAACGGTATTTCGGTTCTGGATGCTTTTTTTACCTCTACTAGTGCGGTTTGCGTAACTGGCTTAGTTGTAGTTGATACGGCAACTGCTTTTACTCCGCTAGGTCAGTGGATAATTCTTATCCTAATTCAGCTAGGAGGTCTTGGTATAATGACCTTTACCAGTTTTTTTGTTCTCTTTTTTCGGGGGGAAGCTACGTTTCAGTCTCAGCTCTTTCTTAAGGATGTAATTAATGAGGATAATTTTGGGCAAATACTAAAATCGGTTTACAAAATAGTTGTATTTACTCTTGCAATAGAGCTACTTGGTGCGTTGTTCATATACATATCGGTTGGAAGCGGTTCTCCTGCGGGGGAACGGTTATTTACTTCTCTTTTTCATTCCGTTTCGGCTTTTTGTAATGCAGGCTTTTCTACCTATTCAAACGGCTTGTATGAACCAGCGCTTAGGTATAATTACACACTCCACTTTGTTATTGCTATACTCGTAATTATTGGTGGTTTAGGTTTTCCCATTCTGGTGAACTACTACCGTTTGGCTAAGCACTTTATACGGAATAAGATTAATCAGCTAAAAGGGGCAGACTCCTACTATAAGCATAAACCACATGTAATTACTGCTGGAACGCGCATTGTGCTGTACACTACAGGAATTCTGCTTATTGTTGGTACTGTTCTGTTTTTTATTACGGAGTACAACAACTCTTTAAAGGGGCTGTCGTGGGCAGGGAAAATTGTTACCTCTTTTTTTGGTGCGGTTACCCCGCGTACAGCTGGCTTTAATACTGTTAATATGTCGCAGCTGCTACACTCAACAGTGTTCGTAACCATCTTTCTGATGTGGGTTGGAGCCTCACCAGGTTCTACCGGTGGAGGTATAAAAACAACAACATTTGCGCTTGCCCTTCTCAACGCTTTTTCCTTGGCAAGGGGGAAGGAGAGGGTAGAGTTTTATAGGGTGCAGTTCTCTAATGAGTCGCTCCGAAGAGCCTTTGCTGTAATGCTCCTGTCAACACTTGTAATAGGTTCCTCTGTTTTTCTGTTAGCCCTTTTTCAGCCCAATATGGCACTGCTAAACATCGTTTTTGAGGTTGTTTCGGCCTTTTCAACGGTGGGGCTTTCCTTAGGTATCACCAGTTCATTGAGTGTAGGAGGTAAAGTGGTTATTATTCTAACCATGTTTGTTGGAAGAGTGGGTATGCTTACCATTCTAATAGGTATGTTTAAGCGAACAAGGTTTGTTTCCTATAAATATCCAACGGAGAATGTTTATATTACATAGTTTTTGGTTTGCACGTTAACAAAACGGTACGCTTATGAAGTACATAGTTATTGGTTTAGGTAATTTTGGGTTGGTGTTATCAACACGGCTTACGGAACTAGGACATGAAGTTATTGGTATTGATAGGGATATGACCCGTGTTGAGCAGTACAAGGACAAAATCACCTCAACAATTTGTATGGATACAAACGATTCCCACTCCTTGGGGATGCTACCATTAGATGAGTGCGATGCTGTTGTTGTGGCTATTGGAGAGGATTTTGGTTCATCGGTTATGACGGCTGCACATTTAAAGCATATGGGCGTAAAGCGCATTATTGGCAGGGCAATAAATGAATTACATAGCACAGTGCTATCGGCAATTGGAGTAACAGAGATTCTAACTCCCGAAAAAGACTCTGCCGAGCGCTTTGCCAAAAAGATACAGCTAACAGGGGTAATAGATAGTTTCCAGCTTAGCGAAAAGTGTGCAATACTGGAGGTTCCTGTTCCCGAAGCCTACTGGGGTGATACTATAGAGGAAGTAGATTTGGAGAACCGCTTCAAAGTTAAGCTGGTTACAGTGAAGCGTAGGGTTCCTCAGAAAAATCTTTTTGGGCAAATAACAGAGGTTTCCCAGGTGCTTACGGAACTATCGCAGGAGCTTATTTTAATGCAGGGCGACTCCTTTGTTGTTTTTGGTGCAATGAAGGATTTGCAGAGGATGTTCGACCTGTCAGCCTAGAATGGCTCTGATTACTAGTTGTATATGATGTAGTGCAGGCTATTTTAATGGTATTTTAATGTATATGTTTCGGTAAAACCCTTTGGTAATCCCTTTCTTTGTAAAAAAACAAAGAAAATGGCGTTACTTCAATCACTATCCGTTATTCTGTTAATTCAGTCGCAAGAGCAAATTGTACATAATTCGGCCGAAGAGCTGGTTAAGCACGATCCTTACGGTGCGTTAATGGCAATAATGTCGATACTTATCGTTATGCTGGTTTTAAGCTGTTTGTATCTTATCTTTAAGTATGTGTCGTTGCTCTATCGTACCGATTTTAGGCGCAAGAGCACCACATCAACAGCCATAACCGCTAACGAGGCTGAGGAGCAATCGGGCGAGGTTAACGCCGCAATTGCTGTAGCGCTCCACCTATATGCAAAGGAAGCTCACGATTTAGAGAATACCGTACTTACCATAAAGCGGGTTAACTCGCGCTACTCTCCTTGGAGCTCAAAAATTTATGGACTAGGAAACTGGAGAAGATAGTTCAACATCTCAATCATTTTTATAAGTTTGGGTTCATCATTATAACCAATGGAAACTGCTAAAATTCTAATAGTAGAGGATGAGCCCAAGGTGGCTAACTTCATTAAAAAGGGGCTGGATGAGCTAACCTTTGCTGTTGATGTGGTGTACGATGGAATTGCTGGGCGCGATAGGGCGCTTACCGGTAGCTTTGATGTTATTATTCTTGACGTAAATCTCCCTGGAATTAATGGCTTTGAAATATGCAAGCAGCTTAGGGATAGGTCTATTCTCACGCCTGTGCTAATGCTTACTGCCCTTGGTTCTACCGATGATAAGCTTGCTGGTTTTGACAGTGGTGCCGACGATTACCTTGTTAAACCCTTTGAGTTCCGAGAGCTGGTAGCTAGGGTTAGGGCGCTCATTAAAAGGGTGCAGGTGGCTAAACGTCCGCAAAACATTATTACGGTTGCGAATCTAGAAATAAATACCGATGCCAAAACGGTAAAGCGTAACGATACCCTTATTGAGCTAACAGCAAAGGAGTTCAATCTACTGGAGTACCTTGTAAAGAATCAGGGTAGAGTGGTTTCACGTGCCGAAATTTCTGAGCATATATGGGATATTAATTTCGATACGGGCACCAACATTATTGATGTTTATGTTAACTTCCTTAGGAAAAAAATTGATAGGGACTTTACACCAAAGCTAATTCATACGGTAATTGGCATGGGCTACATCCTTAAAGAGGGAGATGAGTAATGAACATTAAGCTAAGGCTTTCGTTCCAGTTTTCGCTTGCTATAGCATTAATTCTCTTGCTTTTTTCGGCAGGTATATACCTTTTTTCGGCAAGCCATAGAAGAGTGGAATTTGCCAGTCGCCTAGAAAAAAGCGCTATTAACTCGGCCCGTTTGCTCATAGATGTAAAGGAGGTTGATAGCAAACTTTTGAATATCATAGACCGGAATACCGTTAAGGCGTTAACCCGCGAAATGGTATTTATCTACGATAGCAGGTACAACGAGATGTATCGTAGTGCCGACTCCGATTTTCCCCGAATAGACTCATTAACCATATACAATGTCCTTTCCAAAGGGAGAATGGCCTTCTCCATGGGCGAACTAGAGGGAGTTGGAATGCTTTACCATGATGGTGGCAAACGGTTTATAGTTATTGCTCTGGCCTACGATGAGTATGGCCATAATGAGCTGCAACGCCTTAAGTACATGCTTTTTGTTGCAATGTTTATATTTCTTGGGTTGCTCTTTCCCTTAGGACTATTCCTTGCTGGGCGAGCATTAGCACCCATTTCAAAGGTAGTTAAAGAGGTTGAACAAATCTCTGCGCAACGGTTGGATAGGCGGGTAGATACAGGTAATGGAAAGGATGAGATTGCCCGCTTGGCGCAAACCTTTAACAGCATGCTGGAGCGTTTAGAGGCTGCCTTTGAAATGCAACGGAGCTTTGTTTCCAATGCATCACATGAGCTTCGCACACCGCTCACCTCCATTACAGGACAAATAGAGGTTACCCTTTTAAAGGAGCGCGATAAGGCAGAGTACGAGGCCATTCTACAATCAATACTAGAGGATATTAGGAGTTTAAACACTCTTTCCAACGGTTTGCTGGAGCTGGCACAGTCTAGTGTGGATTTTACTGCAATTAAGGTTAAACCCCTTAGGGTTGATGAGCTGTTACTTGTTGCTAGGCAGGATGTACTTCGCCGTAACACAGCCTATTCCGTTGATGTTAGGTACTTTGATTTGCCCGATGATAGCGAGGTGCTATTAATTATGGGAAGTGAGAATTTGCTTCGAATTGCCTTTATTAATCTTATAGATAATGCATGTAAGTTTTCTCTAAACTATAGAGCCGATGTGTCCATTGGTTTTGAAAATGGCTTTGTTGTAATAAAAATATCCGATTCGGGTATAGGTATTCATCCAGAGGAGATTGAGAAGGTTACAATACCTTTCTATAGAGGTAAGAATACGCGCTCGCAAACGGGTCATGGAATTGGCTTATCATTGGCAAAAAAAATAGTTGAGCTGCATAGGGGAAATATGCAAATTGTTTCCTTGCTTAACTCTGGTACTACCATAACTATTAGGTTGGTTAACAGTTAAATAACTGCTGATGTGTGTTTTTTTTTGTTGAGAGGCAAACATTTAATCCCATTTTAATTTTGGTATTTTCTTTTTTTCGGACTTTTGCTTTTGACGTTGAACAACAATCAAAACGTTGGGACCTTTTTAAAATTTATTTGCAAATTTTTCGTGTGTTTGGGAGAAAAGGAGGCTTAGGCCTCCTTTTCGTTTTTAGTGAAGTGCTGGAGTGTATTAACAAAACTTAAGACTACGATTGGAAAAAATCCTTAGCTTAGCTTAAGCTTGTTGTTTACTGTTGTATCTAAAAGTCTAAACCCCAAATCTTATGAAGACAGATAAAACGAATAAAAAATTAGGTAGAAGAGACTTCTTCAAACTTTTAACATTAGGCGGTATTGGCGCTGCCGTAATGCCTAACATGATAGGAAAAACCTTTGCTCAGGATCCTGCAAAGCCAGCAAAACCATCCACAAATATAAAAGATGCACTAGCCTACGAAAGAACATCAGATTCTTTGCCTGGTAAGTACCCAGCAAAGGTGGTGCGGGTAAACCATTCGGGTTCTTACGCTAACAACGCCATTGTTGCCGATGCTGCTTATAGCATGGTAGAACAGGGCTTACTTGCATTAACCGGAGCTGCAACTCTAAAAGAGGCTTGGCTCCAGTTTGTAAAGCCTGGAGAGCGCATTGGCCTTAAGCTAAATCCTATAGGTGGAACCCTCCTTTCGTCTAGTCACGAAGTAGTTTCTGCCGTTATTGCTCAACTTGAGGAGGCAGGGATCGACCGCAGCAATATAACCATTTGGGATAGGCGTGAGTTTCAACTTCACGAGGCGGGATTTACCCCCGATAGGTATCCTGGTATTCGTATAGTAGGCGTTGAGTGTAAAGATGCTCAGGGCTCTTTTTATGGTGCCGATGGTAAGCTGCTAAGTGAGTCTCGAATTGATAAGGACTGGTACTACTGGGCCGATGTAGATGGGGAATATGATGAGTACACCATGCCTTATATGGTTAACGGTGGTAAGTATTCCTACTTCTCTAAAATACTTACTCAGGAGCTGGATAAGGTAATTAACATTCCCATTCTAAAGAATGCAGGGGCAACGGTAACGCTTTGTCTTAAAAATCTTGGTTTTGGTTGTATTACCAATACATCTAGGCTTCACCAGCAACTATGGGTTGAGACTTGTGCCGAAGTTTGTGCCTTCCCCCCAATTCGCGATAAGGTTGTACTTAACATAGCCGATGGTATTATTGGCTGTTACAATGGCGGACCAGGTGCAAACCCACAATTTATTGTACCCTATAACACTGTTCTAGTGGGCACCGATCCCGTTGCTGTGGATAGGGTTGGCTACGATATTGTTATTGCCAAACGCATTGAGATGAAGGTTCAGGAACAGGACACCGAGAGAGGTAAAAGTGCTATGCGCATGGCGTCATCGCTGGGACTGGGTGAATCGGAGATAGAGAAAATAGATGTTAAAAATGTTAATCTAGCATAACGTATGAAGTTTGCTTTTAGGCTTGCTGCTCTTGCAGTGGTAATATCGCTTTGCGGAACATTGGGATTTGCCCAAAGTATTTCCCATGTTGAACTTGATGCAAAAGCCCTGCCCGGAGTAGAATTTACTCGGCAAGGTACCTACGACGGGAACTCCCTGTGGGGGTACATTAATGGTGGCGCCGATTTGTACCTTGAGTATGGATTCTCCGAAATGATGGTTCAGGACTTTACATGGAAAGGCTTTAAGTTTAAGGTTGATGCCTACCTTATGTCCGATACCGCAGCTGCGTTTGGTATTTTTTCTGTAAACCGATACTCATGCGATCAGAGCAGCGTGTTAACCAAATGGGATTGCTTAAATCCGTATCAGTATCAGGCTGCCTACGGACGGCTGTATCTTTCCATTGTATCGCTTAGCGGAAAGCCCGAAGCTTTGGTTGTTGCAACTGATGTTGCAAAGATTATTCTTGAACGCTATAAGGCCGAGCCTTTTGTTTTGCCCTCCAAAATAGCATCGCTTAAGGCAGATATATCTTTAAATGAGGTTAAGCGTATTGCTGGACCTCTTGCTATGCAAAACTCATATCCAACTGCTGAGACCTATTTTTATGATGTTGCTGGTACATATGTTCTATACAAAATGTCTGTAACGGTAAATGGAAATGAGGGAACATTGGCTTATGTTGAGTTTGCCAATGCAACCGATTTGGCTATAGTTTGGAAACAGCTAACGCAAAAAGAACTTGCCACAGAACCAGTTGCTATAGATGGTAAGGTTTTGTTTGCCAGCGGAAACCATTTGTTCTGGGTATCATCGGATAGTAGTGAGTTACTACAGGATTTTGCAACGCAATTTGCAGCTAAGTAGAATTGGCTAGGTATAAAAAGTGCGGGGGCAAACTTTACAAAGTTTGCCCCCGCACCTTTTTTGCTATTACTACTTTTTAAAAATGAAATAAACGGCAAGAACCAGAAAACAAAAGCCAATAATATGATTGGTTCTTATGGTCTCGGTTTTGAATGCTAGTAATGAGAAAATCATAAATACTACAAGGGTAATTACCTCTTGTATAACCTTTAGCTCAACTAGCGAAAAGGGGCCTCCGTTACCCTTGAATCCAATTCTATTGGCTGGAACCTGAAAAAAGTACTCAAAAAGGGCAATTCCCCAGCTAATAAGTACAATGGCAACAAGCCCAAGGTTCTCAAACCACTTTAGCTCTTTAAACTTTAGGTGGCCATACCAAGCCAGAGTCATAAAAGTGTTGGATAGAACCAAAAGAAGGATGGTGTACAGTGCTTTCATTTTGTTTTGTTAAAACGGGGCAAAGCTATAAACAAAATGGATTGGAGCACATCTTCCCAAAAGATTTTTTTGCAGCTAACCAACTTAGCTGTTTTTACGAATAAAGGATTTTGCAGATATGGTTGGAGCCAGATAGCGTCTCCAGTAATAGGTAAAGGATGTTAGCATAATTACTGAGCTAAACGCTTTAAACCTGCAAAGGTATTGTAGTAAGTAGTATGTAATCCACATTACTGGGAGACATATAAGTGTAACAACAGTTAAATTAATGAGGCCTGGCATTAAAGCGTATGTTTTGGGTGCTATATGCACAATTCCCTCAGTAATTTGCTGTGCAAAAGGTATTGCCGAAATGCCAATAATAATTGCCGCTGCATATCCATGTCCTGTATTAATTGATTTTTTGGGGCATATGTTCATACAACGCATACAGCTTTCGCAATTGAAAGTCCAGTAGGGCCTTTTATGCCTGAATGTAATTGCATTAACTGGGCATTTCTCTGCGCATAGTTTGCACCCATTACAGGTATGGCTTGCAAAAAATGTTTTTGCAAGAAAGAATCGGCCAACTATAAAGTACCCTAAAGCGACTGGGGCTATAGCAATATCAAGAGGAATAGAGGCAAAGTATATAAAAGGGAAGGTTCTTTTTCCTTGCAAAACCTTTTGGGCAAATTTTTTCATAACCCCGTTACATCTTTCAGTAATTGAGTCAACAACCTTTTTACGTAATCCAGGATGAATTGATATCCAGTTGGAGGGCATGTCTAGTGGTTGAGCTCCTGCTATTTTGTAACCCTTTAGCCAAAGTATTAGTAAGGGCAAATGAATTGCAACACCGCTTAACCCTGGAGTGAATAGCTTGTAAAGTTTCATTCCCGCCCTGCAGTTTACAAGGAAAATGCTACATTGGTTGGTTGCTCTTGGAAAGCGAAGTATAAACTTTAGGGCAAACCAAGGCAGGCTGAAGCCATGTGCTGGATATAAAAAGCCAATCAGTTTAGCATCACACGTTTCGAGGGTGGGGTTCCGCTTATCAATTAAATTCACATTGCAGGTGTAACCCTTATCATTGGCTACTGTTTTAAACCAATTGGCTGCAAGTAAGGAGTTGCCAGTGCCGCTAAATGTGTAAAGTTCAATTGATTCTGATGTGTCCATTCTGCCTTTAAATTAGGTCGGTTTGCTAAACTCAATGCTAGGCTCGGAAAAAATCAGCCTAACCAGCTATAAAAGTAGCTGTAGTTTTGGGAGAGTGTCATGTTACGCTCTGTTTTTTGGCTACCAAAAAAGGATAAATTTGTGCATCACTCTACAGGAAAAGGTATGGAAAAGGAAAACTCGATTTGGACTGGCAACTTTATTCGTATTACAGTTGCTAATTTGCTTATGGCGTTGGCATTCTACTTTTTGCTACCCGTTTTACCACTTTTTTTATCGGAGAAGCTTAGTGCTAGCGAAGGGGATATTGGAATTGTTCTGGCCTTTTACACTATTGCGGCGCTTATTATTCGCCCCTTTACGGGTTTCGCGCTGGACTCTATTGGGAGAAAGAGTATTTACCTGCTGGCGTTTCTTTTATTCTCGCTACTTTTTGCTGGATACCTAAGCGTATTATCAATTTTATACATGATTTTTTTGCGATTTCTCCATGGCTTAACCTGGGGTGTACTAACCACATCGGGCTCAACCATTGCGGTAGATATGATTCCCGTTAAGCGAAGGGGCGAGGGGATAGGTTACTTTGGATTATCCATGACAATAGGAATGGCCATAGGCCCTATGATAGCCCTTTTTATTAATGGCGATGGGAGTTACTACTTTGTGTTTATAGCTGCCCTTGCACTGGGTATAATGGGGCTGTTGCTAGCGCTTTCGTTAAAGTTCCCGCCTTACAATCCGGTAAAGAAAAGGTTATCTGTTAGTGGGCTGTTTGAGCAAAAAGCACTTCCCGTATCGCTAAATATGCTTTTGGTGATGTTCACCTATGGGGGATTAATATCCTTTGTATCGCTTTATGGGCGAGAACTTGGAATAGGTAATAGTGGACCTTTTTTTCTTATCCTATCAACTGGAATTGGCGTTTCTAGGATTTTTAGTGGGCGAGCATTCGATAAATCTGGCCCTAGAACCATTGTTACCATTGGCTTACTATTGCTAACCATTGGGTTTACTATAATATCGTTACTAAGTAATGCTGTTGGTTTTTATCTTTCGGCGCTGGTTCTGGGAACTGGGTTTGGGATAATAATGCCTACATTCCAAACAATTGCAAACAATGTGGTGCATGCAGAGCGTAGAGGGGTAGCAAACTCAACCTTTTTTTCCTTTTTTGATATTGGCATTGGATTAGGAATGATAGGAGTAGGGTTGCTAATACAACATTTTGGCTATGCCAATACGTTTATGGTGTGTGCAGGCTTTATTGTTGCTGCACTACTGCTCTTTATTGCTTTTACAGCAAAGCACTATCAGAATATAGCACAGCGTTTAGGGTAGCTACGTGCACATAAAAAGCAAAGGCGATTATACCTATAATCGCCTTTGCTTTTTCATGTTGGGCTAGTAAACGTTTACGGCAAAATCCATATTTACCTCCATGTTATTTATGGGGATGGTTAGTCGTACCGATTTTATATACTTAGAGGGTTCGTTAAAATAGATTAATCCCCTTATGGAGTTGTTTGGGAATAGCGTTGTTTTACGGAGTGCGGTTGCTTCCCATATGTAACGTAAATCGGTTAGGCGTTGAATGGATTGGTAGTGGATATCGTCGTTTACAGCAAGGCCTCCGTAAACGGCTTCTCTTCCCACTTCTGTTGCAACAATTTCAGCATCAGATTTTTCTTTGTTAATGGTGGCCACGCTGTATGTTGCATCGGCAAGGGCCACGCCTAGTGCAAACAGCTGGTAGTTGGTGTGCGAGGCATCCTGTTGCGACATGGAGATGTCTATATTCCTGAGCTCGTGTTCAGGGTCAAGCGCTTTTTGGGGTGCAGTAAAGTCAAAGTTACTTCTTGCCGTTTCCCACGATAAAGGGGAAAGTACAAACTGCTCTGGAGAAACTAAAAAATCGGTGGAGTCCTCATTTATTACCTCAATATCAAAGCTAATTAGCCCACCTTCGTGCTTATGGAAAGCCGTGTGTACAACAAACGAGTTTGCTTTTATGCTAACAAACTCTTTACCTCGATCCCAAACGGTAACACTCTCGGTGGGGTTTAACCTAAAAACAGGACGTGGCGATACGCAGGAGCTAACAATTAGTATTGGTAAAAAGAGCGATAAAATTTTTGAATGGGTTTTCATAACTGGTATGATTAATAGGGCTTGATGCTCTTTTTATCAAACTACAAGCCAAATATGATTATTGGAACCCTTTTTTATGTGAAAAATAATTGGGATGTGGTTATGCTATTCACCTTTCCCTCCCTTAACGTGATGGCTTCTGGTGCTTTTTTGCCTATGGCTTTTGGGGTGAGAGTCCATTTCTGATGAATCGTTATCCGTGTAATGCTTGCTCGCATCGCCCGATAGCCAAGTACCCGTATTAAGGGTTGTTATTTGCTCTATAAGTGGGAATACTATTGAGAAACTACTACTTTTTAACCTTTTAGAGGCAACTTGAGGCAGCTGGCTAAGCGTTGAAGTGTACGATATGGCTCCTTTTCTTGCGCTCACTAGTACGTAGAAGGTGTTTTTATCGTTCTTCCCGTTGGTTTGGATGTAGTCTTCCCAGCTATCGATGGGAGTTATATCGAATGGGACTTTTAGCTTGTGTAAGTTAAGAATGTTGGTGAAGGAGGTTTGGCTCTTCTCTGGGATGCAGAATTGCAGCTTTGCGCTGGTTTGCTCAGATAAGTGGCAAAGCATTTTTACCCAATGGCTAAAACCGGGTTCGAATTCGGCTAAAAGGGGAACCATAACATTAATCCTATCAATATTGTTAATAGGATGTTTGAGCGAAACCACAAATATGGATTGCCTTAAATCGGCAAGTACCTGCTCCAGAATTGTTCCAAAAACCCATTGGTTTGGGCTAATTCGTCCGTTCCACCCTAAAACCAAATCGGTAATTTGCAGCTCCTTACAGGCACGGGTAATGCCCGATGCTATATTTATATCAACCCTAGTAACTGGTTCTATTTTGTATTCCATCCCCGATGCAAGCTCCGTAGCATGCTTTAGCAGCGCAAACTTTTTGCTAACCTCACTCTCATTGCTAGCAACGGCAAGTGTATATATGGGTTCATTGGTTTCGGGCTGCTTCATATAGCGCGAAAAGGCAAATAGGTCCTCTACGGTTGAGGGGTTGGCAATGGGAACCAGAATGCGCTCTTTATGTTCGGTAGGACTTTCAATGGTTGCTTCGTTAACAACAATTTTTTTGGCTGCGCTCTCGGTGGCAAGTGAGCTAATAAGGCATGTAACAAGTATAATTAGGATTGTAGCGTTAAATATGTTTATATCTACAATGCCAATTTTGTATCCAATCATAATAACTACAATGGTTGCAGCAGCATGTGAGCTGCTCAATCCAAATATTAGCTTGCGGTAATTGGTGCTGTAGCCATAAATTTTTTGCGTAGCAAAGGCTGCCAGCCATTTGCTTATAATGGCTATTACGGTTAGTACAATGGCAATTTGTAGCGCTTCCAACCCTTGAAAAAACACTTTGAGGTCAATAAAGGTGCCCACAAAAACAAGGAAGAAGGGTATAAAAAGGGCATTCCCAATAAATTCGAGTCTGTTTTTTAGAATGGATGAGTGGGGAATAAGCTTATTAAGAGTTATACCAGCAAGAAACGCACCTATAATTGGTTCGATACCAGCAATTATGGCTAGTCCACCCGCAAGAAAAACCATGAATAGCACAAAAACAAACTGCGATATGGAGTCGCTTTTAATATGGCTAAAAAACCATTTACCCATAACAGGGAATAGTCCAATTATAAAAATTAGGTAAAGCGATAGCATTCCAAGCAGAGTAACCCAATATGTCCAAGATAGGTTTTGGGTGTTAAGGGCAGTAATAACAATTAGCAGCACAAGCACTAAAGTGTCGGTAATAATTGTGCCACCCACAGTTATGCCAACAGGCTCCAGCTTTGTAATTCGGTACCGGCTAACAATAGGGTAAGAAATAAGTGTGTGTGTAGAAAACATGCTGGATACCAGTAAGGATGTTAACGGTTGAAAATCCAACAAATATCTACAAATAGTGTATCCTAAAACTAACGGAATAATAAACGTTAAACCTCCAAAAATGAAGCTTCGGTTTCTAACCTTTTGAAAATTTAGCAGGTCTAGTTCTAAGCCCGCCAGAAACATAAGGTACATAAGCCCAATGTTGCCCAGCAGCTCAATGCTTCCGCTGCGCTCAACTATGTGCAAGCCATTGGGGCCAAAAATTAATCCAGCAAGTATTAGCCCAAGAATGCCAGGAAGCTTAATTCTGGTAAAAAGAATGGGAATTAGCAGAATAATGAACAAGCCCAGTCCAAAAAGAAGAATGGGATCGGTAATGGGGAGTTCAAAGGCAATACTATGCATCGTTTAATTCTTTGTCCATTTTAAAAGGGTGCAATATACAATTAATTCGCCCTTTCTGGAACATCAATCTTTCTCGAGAGCCTTACTGCAAGGTACACAAATGGTGTATCGGCTGCTGCCACAATAAACTTTAAAACATAGGTGGAGAGTATTACCTCTATAAGAACAGCGGTATCAAGAACTCCTAAAAAGGCAATTAGGGTAAATATAACAGAGTCGATTAGCTGAGAAACAATGGTGCTTAAATTGTTTCTAATCCAAATGTGCTTTTGTGCGGGAAAACGTTTTCGCCAGAAATGGTAAGCCCAAATATCGTGCTGCTGCGATACCAAATAGGCAATTAAACTGGCCGCAGCAATGCGGGGCATAAGGCTAAAAATGTGGCTAAGGCTTTGCGATGTGGTTTGCGAAAACTCATCGGCAAGTGGTGCAAATAGCAGCGCTAAATTCATTATTAACGTCATGGCTATTAGGCTAAAAAAACCTATCCACACGGCTTTTTTAGCTTCCTCTTTCCCGTATATTTCAGAGAGAATATCGGTTACCAAGAACGACGTAGCATAAACAATGTTGCCTAGGGTTGCGGCCATGCCAAACAGCTCAACGGTTTGCACAACTTGAATGTTGGCCAGAATGGTCGATACCGGCACCCAAACAAAAAGTCCAATCTTCCCAAAAAATCGGTATGCTGCAGTTACCATAGCAAAGTTGGCAATGAGCATAACAAGCCACCAAATCTCGTTCATTTTTTTATCTGCAAAGTAAACACAATTCTGTTAACAACTTTTTCCCGTTATGGTTGGGTAAATTTGTTACTTTTGGTTTTTCAAATCATCGCCATAAACTATATTAGTAATTCTTATTTAACATATAATTCCTGTTTTAACGTATGAACGAGTCCATTCTTAAAGCTCTTATTCAGCTATTTGCTATTGTTGTTGATATGGATAAGCACAATAGGATTGGAAGCGCTAAAGAGGTGGTTCGCAACTACCTTGAGCAAGAGTTTAGCCGGGAAATTGTTCGTACATACCTTGGGGATTTTGATGAGTACATCCAAACCTATCACCCCTACTTTGGCGATGATGAGGAGAAACGTAAGGGTTTCTCTGTAAGCTTCTCAACACGGGTTCACGATATTTGCCATTCCATAAACAATGAGTTTGAGCAGCACCAGAAGGTGTGGCTCATTTTGCAACTTATTGAGTTTATTAGCGATAGCCAGTTTGGTAGCGATAGCAAGTTTGGCTTTGTTAAGGGGGTTGCCCAGGAGTTTAATATTAGTGAGTATGAGTTTGGCAATGGAAAGGAGTTTATCCTTTGCGAGTCACCCGACAGGATTCCTCTTAATCAACAAATCCTTCTAATAGACTCCAATGCCGAGTGTAATTTGCCTAATGTTAAGCACTTGCGTAACGAGAAGCTTAGTGGACAGGTGTGGGTTCTACACATTGAGAGTACAAATACGCTGCTTGTTAAGTATTTTGGGGAAACTAACCTGTTTCTCAACAGCCGCAATATAAAACCTGGACGTACCTATATTTTTGGTGTTGGCTCAGTAATTCGTAGTCCCAAAATAGATCCTATATACTACACTAAAGTATCAAGCCTGTTTATTCATAACTACCGCAAAGCGTTTGTTCAGCTTTCGGCTATAGACATTGAGTATAGGCATAAGGGAAGTAAGGATGGTATTCATCCATTCTCCTTTGAGGCGCACTCCGGACAGCTTATTGGTGTAATGGGCGGGAGTGGTGTTGGCAAATCAACACTTTTAAATCTACTCAATGGCAATTTAAAGCCATACAAGGGTAAGGTTTGCATTAATGGTTACGATGTACATAATGAGAGTCCCGCTTTAGAGGGGCTTATAGGTTATGTTCCGCAGGACGATTTGCTGGTTGAGGAGCTTTCCGTGTACCAAAACCTTTACTTTGGCGCAAGCCTCTGCTTTAGCAAGGCTACCGAGGAGGAGATTAAAAAACTGGTTGAGCAAATTCTTAATGATTTCGATCTGGTTGAGGCTCGCGATTTAAAGGTTGGGAATCCCATAAACAAGTTTATTAGCGGTGGTCAGCGCAAGCGTTTAAACATAGCTATGGAGCTTATGCGTGAGCCTGCCGTTCTTTATATTGATGAGCCAACCTCAGGGCTATCATCAATGGACTCCGAGCGCATTATTCTCTTGCTAAAACGACAAACGTTTAAGGGCAAGCTGGTTATAGCCAATATACATCAACCATCCTCAGATTTGTTTAAGCTGTTCGATAAGATTATTGTGCTCGATCAGGGTGGACGAATCATATTTCAGGGTAATCCAATGGATGCTGTGGTTTATTTTAAAACCATGGCTCATTACCTAAAAGCAGAAGAGAGTGAGTGCTTAACTTGTGGTAATGTTAACACGGAGCAAATACTAAGAATAGTAGAGGCTCGCGTTGTGAATGAGTATGGAAAGCTAACCCGAAAGCGTAAACGCTCAGCCGACGAGTGGTACGAGCTTTACCTGAACAATGTGGAGAAGCGCATGAAGCGCATCTCCTGTGGACGCAAGATTGCCTTACCGCTAAGCAGCTTCAGCATTCCATCCAAAAAGCGACAAATGCTGCTGTTCTTTAAGCGCACCTTGCTGGGCAAGCTGGCCAATAGGCAATTTATGGGCATTAGCTTATTTGAGGCGCCTCTATTAGCCATAATATTGGGATACTTTACAAAGTACGTTAGTGGAACACTAAATAATCCTGGCGCATATATTTTTAGCGACAACGATAATATCCCTAGCTTTCTATTTATGAGCGTTGTAGCAGCACTTTTCCTAGGGCTTACCATGAGCGCCGAGGAAATAATTCGGGATCAACGGGTGCGGCAGCGTGAGAAATTTCTGAATCTAAGCTACTTCAGCTATATCAATTCAAAGGTATTGGTTCTGCTCATTTTTTCGGCAATTCAAACATTACTGTTCGTTGGGCTGGGACATTTTATTCTTGAGATACGAGGGATGCTATGGAGCCATTGGCTCATCCTTTTTTCAACAGCAGTATGTGCCAATCTAATAGGTTTAAACATATCGGCCGCGCTAAGTTCTGTTGTATCAATATACATCTCCATTCCACTTATACTTGTACCCCTAATGTTATTTAGTGGAGTTATTGTAAACTTTCAAAAGCTGCACAAGAACATTACGCACCCAGAGTATGTTCCCCTAATTGGGGACCTTATGGTTAGCCGTTGGGCTTATGAGGCTTTGTGTGTGCATCAGTTTAAGGCAAATAAGTTTGAACGTGTATTTTTTGAGTTCGATCAGGTAATGAGCAATGAGACCTATAACGCCTCATTTGTGATTCCTAGGTTACAGCTTAAGCTCGATGAGGTGTATAGGGATGTTGCGCTAAAGAAAATTTCCAACCGTACCAAGAACGATCTGCGATTGGTTAAGAATCAGCTAGCCATAACATGTAGGGATTTTCCTGTTGATACACTTGCCTTTCCCGATACATCGCTACTTAAAGCCGAACTGGTAAATATTGAAAACATAAAAGCCGTAAAGGTTTTCCTTGATAGTTTACGCTCACATTACCTTAGGGAGTACGAGAAGAACAGCAGGTTGCGCGATGCGCATTACGATAAATTAGTGACTAAGTATGGTAGCAGCGATGCCGTATTTAAGCTAAAACGCCGTTACCATAACAAGGCTTTAGAAGATTTAGTGCTAAACAAAAACGAAATTATTAAGGTGGTTGAAGGTGATGAAAATCTTATTCGTAGGTACGATCCCATTTTTGCACGCCCAACAGCAATTAACGGAAGGGCTCACTTTTTCTCAGCCGAGAAGCGTATAGGAAAACTTACCATTTCAACCCTTGTTTTTAACGTATTGGTAATATGGCTAATGAGCTTTGCATTTTATGTAACGCTTCTTACAAGTCTTCCAAGAAAAGCCGTAAGTTACTTTGAGCAGTTCCGATTTAAGCGTTTGGCTAAACGCATAGCTAAGTATATACCAAAATAGGGGTGGCGGAATATTGGTTTATTTTTTTACGAAAATGTATTGCCAATGACCGACAAGTTTAAGAATAAATACCGCATACAATCGACCCGTTTACAAAACTGGGACTACCGTTGGTCTGCAGCATATTTTATTACTATTTGCACCCAAAATAGGGAATGCTATTTTGGACGGATTGATGACGAAACGATGATTCTGTCACCTATAGGAACTATTGCTGACGTCTTATGGCATGAATTGAAATTTCATGCAAAAAACATTGAATTAGATGCATTTGTTGTAATGCCCAACCATATACATGGATATTGTGTTGAATGGTGATAATAATGAAAATGGTATTGCCGTAGATACAGGGCATGCCCTGTATCTACAACATCACAATCAATTAAAAAATAGCATTGGGCAACAACGTTTTCAAAATATTGGTAAAAATTCCGTTTCATCCATCATTGGTTCGTATAAATCAGCCGTAGCAAAACATGCAAACCGATTGGGATTTGATTTTAAATGGCAATCCCTATTTCATGATCATATTATCCGCAATGAGAAATCATTCAAAAGAATTCAATCCTATATTATTCAAAATCCCGCAAATTGGGAGGAAGATAAATTCCACAGTAGTATGTGATACTTAGTCGTTTTGTGTCTAATAAAATGTAGAAATTTCCTTTTTCCTATTTTACCACAGTCTGTTTTCTGATTTTCGAATAAGCAGCAAAGTAGCCTATTGCGTTATTTGAGATGTTGGACCTTGGATTTGCCGGCGGTCCACTGAATAGTGGAACCGAAGGCCTTGCGGATGTCTTAATCTCTATTACAAATTTGAAAAAATCCTTTGGAATGCTACAAACGTCAAGTTCTATAATATCACCTGTTTTAAGCGCATCGTATCCCTCAAAAAAGTAAACCCCAATGCCGTTCGTTTTATTGCCGTTAAATAGGATATCATCAGTAACTTCGTAGTTTGTAATGGTGTCGGTGTCGAGCGTATTGTTTAGGCTGCACTTAAACAGGTAGTAGTCCTGTGTTTCCTCTGGATCTTGGGCGTAAAGCTTTATTTCCCATCCCTCAAAAAACTTGTGTTTTCCTGCAGCAATTGAGTCTATTGCCGAAATGGGGGGGATTTGCGATGTGGCACTATACGATTGGGTATTCCCATTGCCAAGTAAATCTACATTGTCAACCGTTAGTGTGTAGGTTTTGCCTACTTCGCCATAAAAGTTTTCACTTGTTAGGTAGATCCCAGGGTTATTTGCATCTTCTGATAGGGTATGAAGCGTTTCTCCATCCCAAATATTTACGTTAGCCCCACTAATAGGTTCTGCTGGTGCATTGCTAAAATACTCAGCCGATTTTGTTACCGATACCCTATGTGCCATAGTATCGGTGGTTAGCTCGCCGTAAATAATGCATCGGGTTTCGCCTGTCTTAACCTCAACATCGTAAGGTTCGGTGCAGCTGCTTGCTGCAAGTAAACATAGAGCAGTAATGGTTATATGGTAAAGTGTTTTCATTGCTTAGCTGTTAAAACTTAAAGTTGTATGTTACCGATGGTATTATGGAGAAAAGATATGTTTTCTCGGCTTTGGTTACGGTTGGGTTCTCTTCATCCTGAATAAAATTAATTGCCCAGGCATTTTTGCGTCCATATGCATTGTACACCGATATGTTCCACTCACCTTGCCAGCGTCTGTTAGGTCTTTGTTTCCCTTTTATGTTAACACCAATATCTAACCGGTGGTAGTTAGGGTAGCGGTACTTATTTCTTTCGGAGAAAATGGGGATTATGGTTCCCATTATTTCAACTCTACCAGTAGGGTAAGTTGTGGGAACACCACTAGCAAATAACCAGTTAGCCGATAGGCTAACCCTTTGGTTTAAATCGTAGTTTAGCACAATAGAGATATTGTGTGGCTTATCAAACGGTGCGGCGTAGGTTTTGCCATTGTTTACATCGGCAATGATTCGCTCCGATTTTGAAAAGGTGTAGCTTACCCATCCATTAACCTTTTTTAGGTTTACTTTGGCAAAGAGCTCAGCTCCAAAAGCAGTTGCTTCTCCAACACGAATTTCGCCTTCCAGCTCTTTGTTTAAAAGCAGATTTGCAAAATCCTTGAAATCAATAACATTTCGCATTTCCTTGTAGTAAACTTCAACCGATGTTTCTATTGTGTTATTAAGGAAGTTGTGGAAGTAACCCACTGCTGCCTGATCGGATATTTGGGGTTTTACGTTTGGTGAAGCTGGAAACCAGATATCTAAGGGTGTACCAGCTTGTGAATTTGTTGCCTGCTGAACGTATTGGGCTGTTCTGGAATAGCTTGCCTTAACTGAGTTTTTGGGAGAGAAAGCCCAAACTGCACCAAAACGGGGTTCAAGGGTAGAGTATGTGTTAAATACATCGTTTTTTTCGTACTCTACAGTTCCCGTGCTCTCATAGCTATCGTTGTATTGGTAAACCGTTGCTTCTCCTAGGTTTTGAAAAATGGAGAATCGTATGCCATACTTTAGCGTGAGCTTGTCGCCAACTTGTTGCTCGTTTAGTGCATAAATGCCGTGCTCTAGAGCATAACCAGACGGTAGCTCAAATTTATTGAAAAGGCTTTCTTCTCCTGTTCCTTGAGCAATGCCTGGGTTAAATTTGTGGTGTATGGTTTGAGCTCCAAATTTGAAGGTGTTTTTGTGGTTTATGTAATAACCAAAATCCAGCTTAATGGAGTTGTCTATTAAATCGGATTCCCACTCAAACGATGATGCTTCACCAGGTGCTGTTCCCAGAGCGTAGTTGTATCGGCTATGAATGAGGGTGGTGTTCAGGAATAGCTTTTTCCCAAATACATGGTTCCAGCGCATGGTTAGGGTTTGGTTGCCAAACTGAAATGTTGAGAAATCGCTTCCAAACTTATCGCGTCCAAAATATCCCGAAATAAAGAGCCTGTTGTTATCATTAAACCTGTGGTTTACCTTTAGGTTGAGGTCGTAAAAGTAAAGGGTGTTATCCCTAACATCTTCATTGCTGGCAAGGGGTAAGAATATGTCGGCATAAGTTCTTCTGCCCGATACAAGGAATGATGTTCTATCCTTTATAATTGGCCCCTCAACGGTTAACCGGCTCGATATGGTTCCAATACCTCCTGTTGCAGCAAAGGTCTTGCTATTACCTTCACGCATTCTCACGTCAAGGAGCGACGATAGGCGCCCACCTGCCGAAGCAGGAACATCGCCTTTGTAGAGCTTAACATCCTTAACGGCATCGTTATTAAAAACAGAGAAAAACCCCATCATGTGTGAGGCGTTGTAAACTGTAGCCTCATCAAGAAGAATAAGGTTTTGGTCAATGCCACCACCCCGTACGCTAAAACCAGAAGAACCTTCGGCTGCATTAATAACTCCAGGTAGCATTTGGATTGCTTTAATAACATCAACCTCGCCCATTAGCGCTGGAATGCGCTGTATGGTTTTGGTTTCCAACTTCTGAACGCTCATCTCTGCTCTGGTTACATTTGTGTTTGGCGCTTCGCTGGTTATAACTACAGCTTCCAGCTGAGTGCTCTCCTCCGTTAGTTCAACGTTTAGTACTACATTGTTGTTAAGGGTAATCTCTTTCTCAATGGGAGTGTACCCAATGTAAGAAATTACCAGTGTGTATGCACCTGGCGATAGGCTAAGGGAGTAAAAACCGTACACGTTAGATGATGTACCAATTGTGGTTCCCTTTATGAAAACGGTTGCGCCAATCAGCGTTTCTCCGTTAGCTGCATCTTTTATGTAGCCGCTAACCGATGGTTTGGCATTAGGAACTACATCTTCGGCTAATAGCCGATAGTGTGGAAGAAGAAGTAATAGGACTAATGATAAATAGAGTAGGCAGTTACGCCATTTTAAGGTCAATCTCATTTTACGTAAAATAGAAGGGATTAATTTATGTTATTGCTATCTAAATGTTTTAGCACTTTTTGCAGCGCACAAAGATCTAAAACAAATATTAGTGCAAACGGTTAAAAAGTGTAAATGATTGTTAAGTTTTTGTTTATTATGAATTAGGGTAGCCGTTTTAGCCCATTCGTTTTATCCATTTCGACACTATCCAAGGGCTAAGAAGTGCGTCAATTAGTAGTAGAAGCACCATTCCGCAAAGTAATCCTAGTATAAACATGACTAAATTATTTATGTGTTGCATCGTATAATTATAATTATTGTGCCAAGAATTTAAAATATCTAATAATCAGTTGTATGAGCTTATTAGCGTTTATTGGCATTGTTCATTTTTGAATAGCTGTGTTCGATTATGAACAGGTTCGCATCAATTTTTTTGGGCACATTAATAACAATTGCAAAATCCTATTTCTATTTTCGCATCGCGTTGTAAGCCCTGTGTCGGTATCGATTATTGGACTACAGCGTAGCTATAATTCTTACGCACAATGAAAAAGCAAAAGCTGTTTTGGTTTTTAGTGCTCCTTTTTGGAGTTGCAATTATTTGGTTGGCTATTCAGCATACTAACGTTACGCATACCGATGCATTTTTAGTTGATGTTGGACTTCCCACATCGCCTGTTGATGAGCAAATTATACGGCATGCAGCAATTGCCTTGTCGTACTCGGAGCTGCACGAGCAGGCTCGCTGGGTAATGTACTCACTTAACCCATTGCGGTTGGGTGGCAAGGAGGAGCGAAGCGATAGGTTCGCCGCCGACCAAGCGGTGCTAACAGGCTCTGCTGCTGATTCCGACTATAAAAAGTCGGGCTACGACCGTGGGCATCTGGCTCCAGCAGCCGATATGAGTTGGTCGGCTCAGGCCATGAAGGAATCGTTTCTTTTTAGCAACATTTCGCCACAGCTACCTGCTTTTAACAGAGGTATTTGGAAAAAACTAGAGGAATCGGTACGGCGATGGGCTAAACAATGCGACTCTGTTATTGTTGTAACAGGACCAGTTTTTGCCGATTCAATAGGAGTTTTAGGGGCCAATAGAATTACCATTCCCTCAGCATACTATAAAATATTGCTCATGTTTAGGGGAAATGATATTATTCCTGCAGCCTTTTTAATTCCCAATGAGAAGCTGGAGCAGGAGATAGCCTCTTTTGTTGTTTCCATTGATAACCTAGAGGAGATTACCCATATTGATTTTTTTCCTGGACTTCCCAATGTACTTGAAACAGAGGTTGAGGCTAATGAATGCACATTACTTGATGATATAGTTACGCATCCGGTATTCCGATTTAAAGCCGCGAGCTGATTCTGTTTCATTATTTTGTAACTTGTGACAAAATTATAGGAATGAGTACTTTTGAGTTTGCTTTTATTGTCTTTGCTTCGTTCTTTTCGCTAATTAACCCCTTGGGGGTTATGCCCGTTTTTATGACCATGACGGCCGATTTAACTCCCAAACGCCGAACGGCTGTTGCGGTTAAGGCAATTCTTGTGTCGCTTATAGCGCTAATCCTGTTTGCCTTTGCGGGTCAGCTTATCTTTAACTTTTTCTCCATTACGGTTGATAGCCTCAGGATAGTTGGCGGTGTAATCTTCTTTATGATGGGCTACGACATGCTACAAGCTCGCTTGGTGCGCGTTAAAATGGAAAATGTAGAGGAGTCAAAGAGTTACGCAAGCGATATAGCCATTACACCTTTAGCCATTCCTATGATTTGTGGACCAGGTGCCATTACCAATGCCATAGTACTTTGGGAGGATGCAAGCACTGTACCTCTTAAAATAACCCTTATAGTGGTAATTGCCATAGTATTGCTTATTACTCTAGTTTCACTAATTGGTTCGGGGAAAATAGTTCCTTTGTTAGGTGAGACCGGAAACAAAGTGATGATGCGCCTTATGGGACTAATTGTTATGGTTATTGCGGTTGAGTTCTTTTTTGCCGGATTGGGACCACTTGTTCAACGTATGCTTAATGTTGGATAGCAATGGAAGTTGTTTACGGTAATGCGTTACTTCTCTTTTCTGTGCTACTTTTTGCGGCTATTATTGCCAGTAAAACAAGTGGTAGGTTAGGTGTTCCTGCGCTTATCCTTTTTATGGCAATTGGCGTTATTGTGGGTTCCGATGGCCTAGCCCTTATCCGTTTTGATAGCTTTAAAAAGACCCAAACTCTGGGTGTAATTGCTCTCTCCATTATTCTTTTTTCTGGTGGTTTGGATACTCGGTGGTCTAGTGTAAAGCCTGTAATGTGGAAGGGAATCTCGTTGGCAACCATTGGTGTTATGGTTACTGCTTTTACTACAGGTTTGCTAGTTTATTGGTTCACCGATTTTTCTTTTCTTGAGGGGCTGCTTTTGGGTTCTATTGTGGCCTCAACCGATGCTGCGGCGGTATTCTCTGTGCTTCGCTCTAAGAATATTGAGCTTAAGCACAACTTACGTCCCGTACTTGAGTTTGAGAGCGGAAGCAACGACCCCATGGCCTATATGCTTACACTTGTTTTTACCATGATAATATCGGGTGGTGAGTTTTCTGGGGTAAATCTGGTGTTTTTTCTTGCTGCTCAACTAGTTGTTGGCTCTCTTGTTGGTATTGTAATGGGCAAGGCTATGGTTTGGATTACCAATAGAATCCAGCTTACCAACGATGGGCTATACTCTGTTATGATATTTGCCCTAGCGCTTTTCACTTACGCTATATCTGATGTTATTAAAGGGAATGGGTTCCTATCGGTCTATATTGCTGGAGTAATTCTTGGAAACTCTGCATTCATGCATAAACGCTCAATTTCTCGCTTTTTCGATGGATTGGCTTGGCTCATGCAGATTGTTATGTTCGTAGCGCTTGGACTACTAGTTTACCCTACGCAAATTGTGCCCGTTGTGGGTATTGGAGTTCTTACGTCGGTGGTGCTAATGTTTGTTTCTCGTCCCGTAGGGGTGTTCCTTAGCCTTATTCCATTTAAGCTAACCTTTCGCGATAGGGTTTTTATTTCCTGGGTAGGACTCAGAGGTGCTGTTCCCATTGTTCTTGCTACGTTTCCAATTATAGCAGGCGTAGAGAAGGGGGCGATGATATTCAACGTGGTGTTCTTTGTTGTAGCAATGAGCGTTCTTGTGCAAGGAACAACGTTTACCCATGTTGCCAAGTGGTTGCGGCTATCTAAGCCAATAAGAGAGAAAACTCGATATCCTCTTGAGATAGAGCGAAGCGAAGCTTTTAAAAATGAGCTGCTGGAGCTGGAGGTTAACGCGGGGTGTTTTGCGGCGGGCAAGTCGCTTATCGACCTAAATCTTCCCATGAATGCCCTAATTGTTATGATTAACAGGAATGGAAAGTTCTTTACACCAAACGGCTCAACAGTTCTTGAACCTGGCGATAAGATGTTGGTGTTAACTGATAGTAAAACGGAAATTGCGGCTCTTTACAGCTGCTTGGGCATTACCGAAATAGACTAGCGTGCATTTGGTGAACCTGTTTTTGCCCACTCTACATAGTTCATTAACATAAGTTTCCTATATTGGTTGTTATATAGTTCCCTAAAGAATAGCTTTATGAAACGGATAATCCTATTATTTCTGGCCCTTGGGGCAGTATTTCAAGTACTCTCTCAAGAGGCCAAAACCATTACAAATGTGTCTGGAATGGCCTACATAACAGGACAAATATCTGAGGATGCTGCTACGCGAGGGGCTCTTGCCCAAGCCAAAATAGAAGCACTTAGGCGTGCTGGTGTAAAGGAGCATATTACTGCTTATGAGGCTATGTACAAAGGGGAGCAGGGCGATGACTATGCCGAGTTCTTTGCCTCCGATGTGCAGCAGGAGATTCGTGGTGCAGTTCAGAGCTACTCCAACCTAAGGGTTAAAAAGGGTCTCGATCCTCAAACTTCGCTGCTTTTTGTTGAGGTTACCATCGATGCAGAGGTTGTAACCTACCAAGTGGGGGCCGATCCTACATTTCAGGTTGAGGTACAGGGTATTCTTCCGGTATATAAAAATGGTGAGTCCATGCAGTATCAGGTAATGGCCACCCAAACCTGCTACATTACGGTGTTTAACCTTTATAACGATCATGCAACGCTTATTTACCCAAATCCATGGGAAACGCACCAGCTAATACCTGCTGGAAAATCGGTTTCTTTTCCTTCGGAAACAACAAGTTATGAAATGGTAAAAACCACAAAGGAGCCAGAGCTTAACAAGTTTGTGTTTGTGTTTACCAAAGAGCCCATTCCATACAGGAACTTTAAGCTAACGGTTGAGCAGGATCAGGTAACCTCGTTCGACGATTTAATGGCTTGGGTTTACCGTATTGCTCCCGATAAACGCGTGGTGGAGTATGTGGCGTTTTCTATTAGGTAGTTTGCCAACAGGTGGGAGCAACTTGTTTGTATAGCACACCTTTGAAAGGAATTACCCCTTCTTAAGAAACAGATTTCCAAACTTAAATGCGTGGTGAAAGTCGTAAAGAAGGCGCGATGGTAGGTAAGTGGTTATCTCATTTTCGTTTTCGATAATGGTAACGTAGTACCTATTGGAAAGAAAGCGCTCCCACGATTTTTGTGGCTTAAAGTAGGTTTTGTTCTCCTTAACCTTATACATTACGTAGCGGTGACTAATAAAGTACTGCTTCACTAGTTCGTGGTCTATTTCTCCGTTATGTTTTACCGTTATTTTCGATATGCTAAACTGGAACGCAATAACTCCCGATAAAACCAGCGCGTTAAAGGTTAGGTGTATCCAACCATCTTCCAAGAACGATAGAATAGAGAATGTTTTAGTGTTGAATAGAAATACAATTAGCATGTAGCCAATAAAGTACAGCGAGAATACACCTAGAAAAACACCAGCCCAAGGCACAAAAATGTTCTTAAACGTTTTGGTTTTAAACTCAATCTCCATAAAAAATCCCATTAGTTTGATTCTATAAAGATAAATAATTTGGGCAAGTTGAGACAATTGATGTTTTGCTCAATACAAAAAAGGTATAGAAGAGCGCTTCTACACCTTTTCTATCAGCAGGAATATTACTCAGTAAAAATTCCTACCCCTTTATCTCCATTCGATGTGGCGTATGCTCTAAACATGCCTGTGGTATTCATGGTAAGGTAAACAATCCCGTTTTTGTCAACGGCAACAACGCCTCCAGCACCATGAGCCTTAACCAGCTTGTCGTTAACAACAACATCTGCTGCATCTTGTAGCGATAGCCCTTTGTACTCCATAAGTGCAGATATATCGTGGGCTACTGTGTAGCGTATAAAGTACTCGCCATGGCCTGTAGCCGATACCGCACAGGTAGCATTGTTTGCATATGTGCCAGCACCAATAATGGGCACATCGCCAACTCTGCCATAGCGTTTGTTGGTCATTCCTCCTGTTGATGTGGCAGCAGCAAGGTTACCGCTCTTATCTAGGGCAACGCAGCCAACAGTGCCCATTTTCTCTGCTTTTTGAAGTGCGCGCTGAAGCGATTGCCAGCTCTTATCGGTAAAAAAGTAGCTGCTATCAACCATTTCGGCACCCATGCTTTTGGCAAACTCCGATGCTCCTTTGCCAATCATCATTACATGAGCCGATTTTTCCATCACCAAACGGGCTGTAGATATGGGGTTTTTAATATCGCCTACACCAGCAATGGCACCAGCGCTTAGGTCGGCACCGCTCATAATGGCTGCATCAAGCTCATTTTTTCCTGCGTTGGTGAATACGGCTCCCTTTCCTGCATTAAATAGTGGACAATCTTCTAGGTATCGTACTACTTGCTCAACGGCATCAAGGCTAGTGCCGCCATTTGCAAGAATATTCTCACCAATGGTGCGGGCGTTTGTTAGCTCTTGCTCGTAGCGTGCAATATCATCATCGCTAAAATCGGCTTTACTCATGTTTCCCGCTCCGCCGTGCAGGGCTAATGCCCATTCTGCTGTTTTGGGGGTATTAGGGTTGGTTTTACTTGTGCTGCACGATAGTGCAGCAATTACGGTAAGTAGCAAAAGCACTTTTCTCATGGGGGTACTTTTTATGGGTTGATATTTAGGCCTATTTTACTAGTTGGTTAGCTTTCTTTTCTATTTTTGCAAATTAGTTTTACTGTTTTGGTTTGACTCAGTTTGTAGATAATGGTTTTACTTACAGCATAAATTTACTCCAATGAGAGAACGTTTTCTGTTTTTAGTTAGATATTTTATTTTCTGGCTTGCCTTTTTCTTCGTTGCTAGGCTACTCTTCATGTTTTACAGTTATCAGCAATCGTTTTCCATTCCCTTTGGCGAGTGGTTAGGCATTTTTTCCCATGGTGTGTGGATGGATGCATCGCAAACGGGTTACGTTACCCTTTTGGTTGCTTTAACCATTGGCGTGCTGTACTTTGCTAGCGAAAGGGTTGTGCGCGTAACCATATCAGCAATAACACTTGTTCTACTAACCTTATCGTCCATTATTATTATATCGGATTTAGAGTTATACCGAAACTGGGGTTATAGAATAGATGCAACGCCGTTGCTTTACTTAAAAACGCCAGGCGAGGCTTTTGCCTCTGTTAAACCATGGATGATAGTGGTACTTGTTGCTGCGTGTATCGCATTTGTTGCAGCTTCTTATTGGGTTTACCGTAAGCTGGTTTGGCGTAAGGGTTTTTCCCGTGGAAAGTGGTGGTTACTTCCCTTGTTTACTTTTGTTGCTGCAACAATGATAATCCCCATACGCGGAGGGTTTGGCATTGCACCAATGAATCCGGGTAAGGTGTTCTTTAGCCATAACGTTTACAGTAACCACGCAGCATTGAATGCCGTATGGAACATGATTTATTCCTACTATAAATCGGGTTCCATGTACAAAAAATACCCCGATTATGTTGATAAGAATACCGCTAAAGCCCGTTTTCAAGGCCTAATGTCGCAGCCTGCCGATAGTGTAACTGTGCTAAAAACGCAGCGCCCAAATGTTGTGGTTATTCTTTTGGAGGGTTTTACTGCAAAAATGATTGAGCCGCTTGGTGGACTTAGCGATGTTACGCCGCAATTTAATGCGCTTACTCGCGAAGGAATTCTGTTTAGCAAGATGTTTGCCAGTGGCGATAGGAGCGATAAGGGAATAGTTGCTACTCTTAGCGGTTTTCCTGCGCAATCTACGGAGTCTATAATAAAGTATCAGCTAAAATCGTCGAAGCTTCCAACCATCAGTGCCGATCTATTTTCGCAGGGTTACAGCACCGCCTTTTACTATGGTGGCGATCCTGACTTTGCCAACATTCGTTCTTATTTATTTGGTGCTAAGTTTCAACGTATTGTTACGCAGGACGATTTTCCACGTTCTTATCGCAACTCCAAGTGGGGCGTTCACGACGAGCACGTTTTTAAGCGATTACTTACCGATATAGATTCGGCTCGGGGGCCTTTCTTTAAGTTCTTTTTTACCCTTAGTAGCCATGAGCCCTTTGAGATACCAACTGCGCCAAAGTTCTCAGGTTCCGATGAGGATAGCCAGTTTAAGAGCGCTGCTTACTATACCGATAGCTGCTTGGGCCAATTCTTTAGCGAGGCTAAAACGCGCGAATGGTATAAGAATACCCTTTTTGTGTTAATAGCCGATCATGGGGTTCGTTACCTTAGCAAGCATCCAAACTATGCTCCAGAGCGTTTCAAAATACCCATGCTTTGGCTGGGTGGAGCATTGGCTGTTGAGCCTAAAGTGGTAGGGCATACCAGTTCGCAAATAGATTTGGCTGCAACGTTGCTAACCCAAATGGGTATGGAGACCAGTGAGTATAAATTCTCTAAAGATTTATTTGGGCAACCATCGGTTCCCTTTGCTTACTATGTATTTAACGATGGATTTGGCTTTATGACCGATAGCTCAAAGTTTATTTACGACCATACTGGAAAGCGAGTTATTGTGCAGGAGGGTAATGATCCAGATATGGTTGCCAACGATGCATTCTCTTTCTTCTCTGTTTATCAAGAGTACTTTTTAGGATTGTAACTTATGCTAATAATAAAACGGAGGGCTGCAAATTTGCAGCCCTCCGTTTTATATAGTGTTTGTTTAGCTACAGCTTAGCGCTGCCATACTTAACAGTTACGTTAACCGTTGATTTGGTGTTGGCATTGCTACCAACTAATCCCGATACCTCAATTTTGGTATTCCCCTCAATGCGGCTAACTCGGTTATTCTCGTTATACTTTATACCACCATAAGCTACGTACCCTGTAAGGTTGTACGATGCCGATGCGCTAATCCCTGCATATATACTTGCGTAGTTACCCCTAAAGTTTATGGATTCAAAGTCTGCAGAAACTCTATCAATCCTCACATCTCCATACTTGGTTGTTATATCCAACTTTTTCCTTACCTCAGAAAAGTTATAGTTTGTATAGCCACTCTCGCTAACAAAGTTTGTAACGGTTCCTATTCTAAAGGTGTCGTACTTAGATTCGCTAACAATTGAGCTAGCCTCATCAACCGTAATCTTAGAGTACTTGCTTACAACAACAAGGGCTTTACTTTTAATAATGCTAAGGCTACCATACTTAATGTCTATTTTAAACCATTCGGTTTCATCAATAGATGCGTTACCGTAACCAATTGTAAGTGAGTTTATATTCTCTGAGTTTCCTCTTACAATTTTATTGGCTTTTAGGTTACCGTACTTTAGGTCGATAAAAGTAGCCCCTGTTAGCTCGTTTATAAAAATATCGCCATACTTATTTACTAGTTCAATGCTAAGGTGCTTTGGCATTTTTACTTTGTAGTTTATGCTAAGCTCCTTGCTCGATAGGCCAAAGTTGTTCCACGAATCCATCATCTTCTCCTCAATGCTAGTGATGGCGCTAATCTTATCACCCTCTTGCGAAAAGGTAACGTTAATAGCGTTAAGCATTCGTTGTGCTTTGTCTCTATCGGGGTGATCCACTTTTACTTCAACAAAGAACGATATCATGTCCTTATCCCAATTCTCAATATTTACTTGTCCAAAGCGATTCTGGATGTAAATACTACTGTTATCGGTTACCTGATACTCTTTGTTGTAGGTCTTATTAACCTCTTCCATGCCCATTGCAAGGGTTGCTGCTACAGCAACTAGGACAAATGTGAGTGCTACTTTAAAAAGTTTCATATTAGTAGATTTAAAAGTTTCTGGTTTGGTGCAATCTATTCTCCATTTAGGTGCCTAATTATTTGATCTAGCACCTCAATTTTAGTTTGGTACTCCTTAACAACAGCATTTTTTACTCTTTCGTTACCTGGAACCCATTTAGAATCAGTTCCTTGTTTGTAGCTGTTGGAGTCAAACTCTTTTAGCGTTTGATTTATGTCGCCTTCCATTTCGGGGTAGCTACCCTGTACCATTTCGCGTATTATCCAAGATTTTTTCTTTATAAGCGCTTGGTAGTAGCTCTCTATCTCCTGTAGTTCAGAGGATTCTGCTACCCTGTTGTTATCCCAAACGCCAGGGAAGCTTACATCCCTATTTATCAGAATTCCTAGAGTACCCGATAGGATAAAACCTACAATTGCTGCCGCTGCTGCAATAAGGTAAAGGTTGGTTCTATGCTTTTGCCTCTTCGCACTTTGCCTCTGGCGGAAACGATCAAAATGCTCTGAGCTTGGTTCTTTGCTATCAAAAGAGTGGCGGTTTTCTCTAATGAAATCTCCTAGCGTATCCATTTTACCGTTTGCTTTTAAGTGTTTTCATTACGTCAATTAATTTCTGCTTGGCTCTTGTGAGCTGCGATCGCGAGGTCGATGCAGTAATTCCAAGCATACTTGCTATTTCCTCGTGACTATACCCTTCTATGTAGTTCAGGTTTAGCACTAGCTTATAGCCTTCGGGGAGCTTTTCTAGTGCAGCCTTTAGCTGTTCTACCGATTCGGGTTCTATATCATTCGTTTCATCAGTACTACCAATTCCGTGCGCTTCGTCAAGTGGAACAAGCATTGCTCGTTTCTTCTTAAGGCTATCGATAGAGGCATTTACCACAATTCGTTTTAGCCAGGCACCAAAGCTAACCTCGTTGCGGTAGCTACTAATCTTATCAAATGCTTTAAAGAACGATTCTTGCATAATATCTTCTGCTTCTGCTTCGTTTGCTACAATTCGTAAACTAGTGTTGTACATTGACTTGTAGTACAACTTGTAAATTTCGAACTGTGCTTCGCTACTGCCTCTTTTGCAGTCGTCTATTAGCGCTTGATGTATGTTCTGATAGTAGGATCCTTTAATCTTCATACCCAAATTCTGACTAAATGACTACTTATTGGTTCAAAATGCTGCATGAGAAATAGAAAAAGTTTTTCGGTACCACAAAGTAGGGCATTTTTTGTTACTTACTTAATTAATGTTGTTAAATATTAATCCCAGTAAAGCGATGTATGCTCATTGAAAATCAGCATTGTGAGGTTTGTTGTTTTTGAGCAATATGGCTGGGGGCTATTTTTCATCGCCAAAGTAAGTGCATTTATCTACCTTTGCCGCCTGCGCCAAATAGCTATTAACGCCTGAATGCGGCGCAGATTCAGGCATAATCAATTTTTTATGAAGAAAGATTTTATACAGATTGGCCTAAAGCAACGTTTCTTTAGGTTCTGGAGCAACAAGGGCTTTGGTGTTTACAACAGCCTTGGTGCAGTGGTAAAGGTGTGCGTACTATCGGCAACCTACTCTTTGCTTGCAATGCCAATAGCAACATTTGCCCAACCCGACACCGTGACGGTTAGTAAAAATGTTGATATTGATGAGGTTATTGTAAACTCTAAAAAGGCAAATTCCACCTACTCGGAGTTTACAAGGGTAGTTACGGTAATTTCACGCGATGAGCTGGGGCGCGTTCCCGCCGCCTCGTTACAGCAGTTGCTGGAGCAGGTTGCCAGTATCGATATTCGGCAACGAGGTGGCCATGGGGTGCAGGCCGATATAAGCGTAAGGGGAGGATCGTTTGACCAAACGTTGGTTTTGCTTAATGGGGTTAACATCTCCGATCCGCAAACAGGGCATCACAACCTGAATGTTCCCATTGATCTTGATGTAATTGAGCGCATTGAGATTCTTCAAGGGCCAGGTTCTCGTATTTATGGTGCAGGAGCATTTAGTGGGGCAATAAACATTATCACTTCAAACGGAGCCGATTCTAGGGCTCGAATACTGGCAAATGCTGGGGAGCATGGTTTACTTGGATTAACAGCATCTGCCTCATTGGGTAGTTCCAATGCAGGTTTTTTTGTTAGTGCTTCTCGCAAATCGTCAAACGGTTACGTTGCTAACACCGATTTCTCTTCCAGCAACATTTACACTCATTCCCATTTAAAGCTAAAGGCTGGGCAGCTGGGCTTACAGCTTGGTTACCAGGATAAGGGGTTTGGTGCTAACAGCTTTTATACTCCAAAGTATCCAAATCAGTATGAGCAAATAAAAGCGCTCTTTTCCGAAATAAGCTTTGGGGGTACTCAGCCTAACCTAAGCTATAATGCTTCAGTCTATTTCAGACGGCATTTCGATAGGTTTGAACTTTTCCGCAGCGATGCGCCCAGCTGGTACACATCACATAACTACCATCGTTCATCGGTTTATGGCTCTAGGGTTGAGGGTTCATACCTTTCTGCTGTGGGTAAAACACGCATGGGTGTAGAGGCTCGTGGCGAGGAGATTTTGAGTAATGTGCTGGGTAAACCTCTTAGCAAGCCTGTTAGGGTTTCTGGAGCCGATGATGTTTTTTATTCCAAATCGGATTTGAGGTGGATATCCTCCTTTTTTGTGGATCATACCATTTATATAAAAGGGCTTACCATTTCGGGAGGAGCACTAACCTCCCTCGTTAATGGCAGTGACGCTCACTGGAGCTATGGTGTTGATATTAGTCAGCGACTTCTTACTAACCTTAGGGTGATTGCTTCGGCAAATCAAACTTTTAGGTATCCAACGTTTACCGATTTATATTATCAAGGTCCCACCAATATAGGGAATCCAAACCTTAAGCCTGAAAGTGCTATTACCTACGAACTGGGAGTGAAGCATAGCAATGGTACTTCAACTTCGCATATCTCCGGCTTTTTGCGCGATGCCAAGGATGTAATAGATTGGGTAAAGCTCCCAACCGATGAGAAGTGGCAAAGTGCTAACCATACGCAAATAACAACTTATGGCGTAGAAGCGGCATACGCTTATGTGCCAAAGGAAAAGGAACGCTTTATTAAGCGGCTAGGGGTATCGGTACTTTTACAGCATAGCGATAAGAGTAGCGATGAGCTTGACTCATACTATGCACTCGATTATTTAAGAGCAAAAATTAACCTCTCCTTCGATCACAGGGTGTACCGTGGTCTTTCGGCCAATTGGACATTAATGCAACAGGATAGGGCAGGTACCTATACCCATTTTGCTTCTGGAGATCAGCGGGGTTATACCGCATTTGCCATTCTCGATGCGGGTTTAACGTGGCAAAACGAGAGGTTGATGCTGGGGCTTAACGTGCATAATGTGCTTGATATGGTTTATGTTGATTTAGCCAATGTTGAGCAACCTGGCCGGTGGGTTACATTCACATGTGCTTATAACATTCGATTTAGATAAAAATTGTGGTAAATTTCCTCCTGTCAATTGTTTATTAACGTTTTCTAATATATTTTTGTCGGGCATAACCATAAAAAGAGTTTAAATCATGAAGAGATCAAAATTATTCCTAGGCCTAGTATTTGTAGGTGCTTTATCATTTGCTGCATGCAATAACGCAGAGTCTAAAAACACAGAAGAAGGTTGCTGTGCAAAAGAGACTACCGAATGTGCTACTAAAGCTGATAGCGCTGGTTGCGCTGATGAGCATGCACACGAAGGTTGCGATCATGCTAAAACTGATTCAACTCAAGTTGCTGAGTAATTAATCCTCTAGGATAAAAATCAAACGGCTGCCATTTGGCAGCCGTTTTTGTTTGTGTGCTAGTGCATAAACGTTGTTATAATTCCTGTAACTATTTCACCTGTTTCGTGGTTTAGCTCAGAGCCACGTAAGCTGTGTGGGATAAGGTAAACTGCCATTGTTACCAAAGCAGCAAATATAACAACCAGCGGCCTGTCTTCTTTTCTGTTTACCAGTAGAGCAACCAGCCAAGCAACAAATGCAATTAGGGTTTTATTATCGGTTAAATCGCTACCTAATGGCCACCCAGTCCATGCCTGTCCAAAAGCATAGTGCTGTACTATTGGCCCAAAAACAAGTCCTCCAACAAATAGCGTTATTATGGTTAAAAGCATATAGAACTTAAATCGACTGTGCATAAACGCGGCCATAATACCTGCTAAATTGGAGAGCAACATGGCAATAAACATAAGTATTATGTGGGGTATTAGAGCAAAAGCAGGTACAGCTCCCTTAAACCTAATTACAACAGGCTCATCTTTTTTTATGCTAAAAGCCTCCTGCGTTACAAGGTTTTCCATCTCAATATAGTACTCTAGCTTTCCTGCCGCTGGTTGGCTGGGCAGATAGGTGGTTACGCCACCATTGGCGTTCATCATAAAGGGTTCTGTAATCCAATCGGTTGTTGTTGGATATTTCCTATAGTAAAGCGTTGCTTCCCATTCAAGTGGTAGGCTATCAATGGTAACTTCAACGTCGATACTGGTTTCACCACTTCGTGTTAGTGTAATGGTCCTTGTTTGGTTATCGATAGTATAGGTTGCTTTTTCTGGGTATGTTGGGCCAGTTTTTTTCTGGTAAATAACCGTGGCAAGGGTTATTACAATTGCTGCAATCCAGAATAGTATTTGTCTCATGTTTTGTTATTGTTGATGGTTACAGTATTCGTTTTGATAGAACTTTAGAGCTGAATTAGGAGCACCTTAGTTTCATCGCCTCTTTTCACCTCTACCGATACGGTCATTCCTGCTTTTAGCTCAGATAGGCGGAACATATAATCCTGAATGTTTTTTACGGGTTTTCCGTTTATAGAGGTAATAATATCGTTATTCTTAATTCCTCCCAATGATGCTGGATTCTCTGGTGTAACAGCAATTACTCGTAGGCCATTATTGTCACCCTGGTTAACATCGGGCATTAAACCCAGCTTAACTTTGAGTCCTCTGCCATGTCTTGCAGGTTTAGATTTTGGGCCAGCCTCATTAAAGGTTAGCTTTTTTGGTGTATTGGCTAATGCTTTGGCTATATCATAAACATAGCTAGATATAGTGCTAAGTCCTTTAAAGTTAATCTTGTCTATATCATCAAAAGGAGTATGGTAATCGGTATGTGCGCCTGTGGAGAAGAAAAGAACGGGAATATTCATGCTATAGAACGATGCATGGTCCGATGGGCCATAGCCTTCTGGCGATTTGGCTAGTTTAAGGGGGTAGGGGCGTACAAGGCTATCAATATACACCTCCATTTCAATTGCAGTTTGTGTTCCACCTACTTGTAGCGTGCTATCCTTTAGTCGCCCAACCATATCCATGTTAAGCATAGCTACCATATTTGAAGTGGAGATTGGTCCTTCGTTTACAAATTTTTGAGAACCAATTAGGCCTAGCTCTTCGGAGCTAAACGCCACGAAGAGAATGCTACGTTTAGGCTTATCTTTGGCTAACTTTTGGGCAACTTCTAAAAGTGCAGCAACACCCGATGCATTATCATCGGCACCATTGTGAACAGCAGTGGTATCGGGCATTCGCGATGAGCTTTCGTGCCCACCCATACCAAGATGGTCGTAGTGTGCACCAATAACAATGTACTCATCTTTAAGTTGTTCGTCGGTTCCCTCAATAAGTGCTACCACATTTTGAGTGCTTTTTATTTCGTTGGTGAGCTCGCTTTTGCCGGAAACAAGAGTGTTGGTCTCCACCGATATTGGACTTTTAGTTTTGTTTAGCGTAACCTCTGCCTGTTCAATGGTAAGTCCATTGTTTTTTAGAATCGTATTTGCTGTTGCTCTGGTTACATGGAATACAGGAATACCAACGCTGAATGCTTTTTCTTCCATTTTGTAGAGCTTGTCGTCGCTATCATACGACGTACCAGAAACAAGCAGCACTCCAATTGCGCCTTGGTCGGCTGCTATCAGAGCCTTCTCTTTGTCGCCCGATTGGTTTGAGTAGGGACTGTTGGGATTGTCAATTTCTGGGTCTCCTCTTAGTATGAGCACCCATTTTCCCCTAGCGTTTATTGGATGGTAATCGTTCCATAAAATGTTATCAGCGGTATAGTGAAAGCCATATCCAGCAAAGCAGATAACAGATTCTGCTTCACTATTGGACGATAGTGGCAGTACGCTAAAATCGGTTCCGAAAGCCAGATCTTTGCCATTAATGGCAAGTGTGTTCTCTCCTGGGTGTTGTTTTACAATTAGGTCGAAGAACTGGTACCCATTCTGTCCTAATAGCTTTAACCCATATTCTGCTAGCTCGTCCTTAACGTATTTTGCGGCAATACGATCATATGTTGTTCCAGGTTTTCGCCCTTTTAGTGAGTCGGAGGCCAAAAATTCCAAGTGGCTTTTAAGTTCCTCTTCCGATATCTCTGTTTGGCTAGGGAGTATTCCCTGGCACGATGCAAGAACTGCAACAAATGCCATTGTACAATAAGCAACTATTTTATTCATAGCGATATGCCCCTCTGGTTATTTGGATTTGTAATGCGTTACATCATAAAAAAATCTTAGTAGGCTCGAAGTTATGTAAATATACTTTTCAACAAAAGGCTAATCTCGTATCTGCTAAACAAAAATGGGTAATTTTGTTTAAAATTTCGATGTATGGCTTCGCAAAAAATTTCAGAGCGTAAAGTATTGCTCTACACCATTTTGTTTTTGGTTTTTGCTGGACTGGTTAGGCTTGCTAACTACAGGGTGGGTATTGTTCTTTTCTATTTAGGTTTTGTGCCTTTCCTTTTCTATAGGATTAACTATTACTTAACGCACAGGAGTAAACCTAAGGAGAAAGTGGATAAGTATAGGCTTTACCTACTTGTTGGTTTAGTTATCACAATTGTTCTTAACATTTTAGGTTGGCAAGAGGCCGATTTTTTTCTGCTTTTTCTTTTAATGGTGGATTTTCTTCTTGTTATAAACAAAAAATGGTAGTGCCTATTGGTAATGCTCCTCTCTTTTGTAGTGGTTAATTAAACTTAGTTACTGATGTTGGGAAACGCTGTTTTTAACCTAGCGTAATTTATCTATTAATAAAATCTTTTTTTACCTTTGTTTCGCTAACGGTTAAGGGAACCCTGTGTAAATCAGGGGCAGTACCCGCTGCTGTAAGTCCTTCCCTTTGGGGAATACTCTTTTTGCTTCAACGCCACTGTTCGATTAATACGGATGGGAAGGTTCAAGAAGAGGGGATAAGCCAGAAGACCTGCCGTGTAGTACCCTCATTCGTAAGCTTTCGGGAGAAAAAGCGCGGAATAGATAACTTCTAGTTCTATTTCACTTACTTTCCAAGGTTTTGCGAGTTGAGGTTTTAAAAGTTTAACTATAAAACCTTTAACTCATGTTAAAACGTACACTTCAGTTTGTGGCAATGGCCTTTACTGCCATGCTTATTGTATCATGTGAGAGCGATGAAACCTTTGTTCTGGAAAAAATAGATTTCCAGAAGTTAACCCTTGCCGATAGTACCTTCTGGAATGGCTCCGATGGCTCTGGTGAGTTTGTTGTAGGTAAGGGAACTTTTAATAATAGCTTTAATACTCAATTTCAGTCGTGGAGCGGTTTTGCTTATTCCAATGTGGATAATATGGTGCTAAACGATTATGCAAATCAGTATAGCGCATTCATTGCCGATGGTACCGATGGTAGCAACATTTTTGGTGTTGCCTATGTGGTTGCCGACGATGCAAAAATAACTTTTAGCCGACCTGTTGACATGCGCTATGCCAAGTTTACCAACTCAACTGTTGCATACCTTACAATGGTAAATGGTAACCAGTTTAGCAAGAAATTTGGTGGCGTAACAGGAACCGATCCCGACTTTTTTATGGTAACAATTAAGGGATATGACGCTAATGGCACAGAGGTTGGCACTGTTGACTTTTATTTAGCCGATTACACTGCTGAAGATAATACTAAGGATTACTTGGTTGATAGCTGGACTAGCTGCGATTTGTCATCGCTTAAAGGTGTAACTGAGCTACGTTTCTACCTTTCGTCATCAGACTATGGCGATTGGGGCATGAATACTCCTTCTTACTTCTGTATCGACGATATTACCTATCGTTACGAGTAGCGTATTATATATAAGCGAGTTGCTGTTAAGCTGGCGCTCGCTTATACTCTACTTTTTTCTTCCTTATCGTATTTTGTAAAGCGGATAATCTGCCTAATAAATACTAGTATGCAAAAAATTATATCCCTAGTGCTAATGTGCGCTTTATTAGGTGCAAAGGCGTTGGGAAATGGCGTTGAGCTAACCAATGGTGCTGTAAACGAGCACACCGTTTCGTTCGATATTTCGTGGGATAACAGCTGGAACTTCCTTTCGCAGGGTGCTAGTGCCGATGGCATTTGGGTTTTTGTAAAGGCGAAAAACCAAAATGGTGTGTGGCAACATATAAGTATTCTGGGTGTGCCTACTCAACAGTCGGGTAACGAGCCATTAGAATTTGAACTGCCACAGGATTATTTGGGCTTTTTTGTTATGCGAAAGCAGGGGAGTGGTGTTGTGTCCACCTCTCGAATTTCGTTTGAAATAGATGCTTCGCTGGAAAGTTTTACAGAGATTAGAGCGTTTGCCATCGAAATGGTTAAGGTTCCCGAAGGGGCTTTTTATCTTGGCGATGGCTCATCGGTATCATCATACACTACCTCTAATGGTCAACCTTTGCTTATAACATCAGAGGAGCAAATAGATGGATTAACCATTACCAATCCCAACGGAGAGTTTGCTCCGTCACTTTTGCCAAGCATTATTCCTGCCTCTTATCCCAAGGGCTACAACTCCTTTTGGGTAATGAAGTATGAGGTTTCGCAAAAGCAGTATGTCGATTTTTTGAATACTCTTACTGCTACGCAGCAGCAAAACAGAGTATCATCAAGCATTACTGCTCAGCGGGGAACAAGGGCTTTAATTAACCAGTACGTACCCGATAGCACGTATCGCAATGGCGTGGTAATTGATGTGCCGTCCACGGGTGGGGCACCAGCTCAATTTGCATGCAATGGAAATGATAATGCTACTTATAACGAAACCGATGATGCACTTGATAGAGCAGTTAACTTTTTATCGTGGGTAGATTTGGCTGCTTTTTTAGACTGGGCTGCATTACGACCTATAACGGAGTTTGAGTTTGAAAAGGTTTGTCGTGGAAGCAATGTTACTCCTGTTGCGGGCGAAATGGCATGGGGAACACCATTTGTTGTTGATGCCGATAACGTGCAAAGCAGTGGAACACCACTTGAAACGGTTACCAATTCCGCTACAGAGACTGCAGGCCTGGCCAATATTGGAAATGTTGTGGCAACAGGAAACTGGGGGTTGCGTGGCCCGCTGCGTACAGGATTTGCAGCTGGTTCTCAAACAACACGAATTGAAGCGGGAGCTGCATACTATGGCGTAATGGAGCTAAGCGGAAATGTTTGGGAGCTTACGGTAAAGGCTGGTTCTGGTGGTGAGCAGTTCAGTGCTACGCTTGGCGATGGTGAGCTGTCAGCTAGTGGTGATGCTAACCAGTCAACGTGGCCCAGCTCCGATGGAAAGGGAATTATATACCGCGGGGGCGGCTGGGGAAGTACCCTTGGCGAAGTTGGCTCATACAGGGATATGGCCATATCGGATAGGTTCTATTCACACCTTAACCCATCAACACGGCGGAATACCTCTGGCGGAAGAGGCGGACGTTAGTATCACTTTATTATAACTATGCTCATGAAAAAACTTACCATACTCTTTGTTATGGTGCTAGTTGGCACTATAGGCACATTTGGACAAGCTATTTATACAGGAGGAAGCGGAGGGGGGTATGCTACCATATCGCTAAGTACTCCAAGTAGTGCTGATGGTAATTTGGTACTCAACCCCAAAATTAGTGTTTCCCCAAATCCCTTCGCAGCAAACCAAACTATAACCATTGTTGCAACTGGTTTTTCTTTAAACCAAGCCGTAACTATTACCGTTTATAGCAATATTGGGAATAGGTTGCACAATGAGATTGTAACCACCAATAAGTTAGAGGTTGGCCACACTCTTTCGTTACCAACGCTAAAAGCAGGGTTATACCTTTTAGTTCTATCAACCGATAAGCAAAAGCGTACTATTAAGCTTATTTGTAGTTAGCTTGCGGCTCGGGCTGGTTTTTTTCGATTTACGAGGTAAACACCCAGTAGCACAATGGCAATTCCGCTAACCTGAATTGGGCTTATGGTTTCACCATCAAAAATGCCCCAGAGTATAGCAAACACAGGAATTATATACGTTACCGATGTGGCAAACAGCGCACTGGTATGCCTAATTAGGTTATTGTATATAAATAGCGATATAACTGAGCCAAAAGCCGATAGCGTTAATGTGGCCAGTAAGCTTTGCCAGAACCATGGTGATTGCCATGCCGCACTTAAATCGGTAGAGAAAAGAATGATACCTGCAGGTGGCCCAACAAGCAAAAAGGCCTATGCAGTAACCTGAATCCCGTTTAAATCAGGAAGATTAAACCTAACTTCGTTAGCGTTTATACCATAGCCCAGAGTGGCTATCATTACAAAAAATGCATATCCATTTATTTCACTAAGGGAGCCAAAATGTCCGTTAGTTATTAAAGCCAGAGCACCTACCAAGCCCAGTACTATTCCTATGTAGTGATTTGGCAGAGGTCTATTCTTATAAAAAACTACCCCAATAATTAGCGCAAAAAGCGGCGAAAGGCTATTGAGCATTCCTGCCAGTGAACTCGATATATTGGTTTGAGCTAGTGTGAAAAGGAATGCAGGGAAAAAGATGCCTGCATAGCCCACTATGCCTAGGCTTAAAACTCTTTTTTTAGTCAATACTTTAATATGCCTAATGTAAACTGGGGCTAGTACAATAAATGCAAAGAAAACCCTTATTGCAGCAACTTGTGTATGCGTAAAGGCTTTAAGTCCTTTCTTCATTAGTATAAAAGAGCTACCCCAAATTAGAGCAAGGAAAAGCATGGCAAGCCATTGCCAGCGTTTTTTTGATAAATCGAACATACAATAGATTGTTATTGCAGTAAAAGTTACTGCAATACTAGGAATAAGAAATTGAATAAAGGTTTAGTGGAGCTACTTTTTTTGAAGTTTTGAAAGCACCCAGCGCAGACGCTTAGCGTAGTATGGACTAGCCATTTCCGAAAGCGATTTTTGTGCCTCATCAATAAAAGGTATGCATGGTGCACCTATCCTCATAAACGTTTCTGCAATGCTCTCGGTTTCCTTTTGACCCGATGATACAAAGAACCGTTCCATTAGAGCAGGAATACTTTCTGCTCCTATTTCAACAAGTGCATCGTAGTTTTGAAGTAGAACAAAAAGACTTATTAGCTCAAGTTTATCTGTTGGTATTAAGGGTGGATCTTGCTCGGAAAAGATTTTGGCTACTTCAAACCTCTCATATAGGTTGTCGCTAAGCAGCAGCTTGCACTGTGATTCAAAATTTAGGTTATGAATGGCTAATTTTCTATCTGGTTCAAGGCCTACGTTCTCTTCTGGATACTTAAGGAATATTTGTGTTTTTCTAGTTATACTCCCATCTGCAGTGTTAAGGAGTATAACAGGAATTCCGTCCTTGTAATAGTAAATGCTGCTAACTTTTAGTGGGGTATTTCTAAACGATGCCACATCCGATGGCTTAACCCACCAGTACTCCTTTACAACCGATGGGAATAATTGTCGCACCATAAAACGTGCAGCCTCTAAATCCTTGCCTGTTCTTATTTCAACAAGCTGACTAGGCTGAAACCTACACCTTTCCCTGTAATCTATAAATTCATTGCCAGTATTAGCTGGATTATGGTGCTCAAGTTCCATGTGTTTTGATAAAGAATTATTTACTATTATCAAATTTAACCATTTTGTTTTAATCAGAACGAAAATAAGCGCTATTGCATATATTTTTTGACCATTATTTAAATTCCTCTTTTTTATTTTTCATCTATTGTGCTTGTTAGCGCTAAAGCAGAATGGGTTTTATTTTCTTCTTTTTGGGTGCTGTTGTTTGCAAGGAGTGTTCGCTTTTTTTGTGTTGCTGTTTCAGAATGGAACAGGGTTTATTTGCCTCGTGATTGCTAATTTTGTTTTTCGTTGTTTTAATATGCTGATAGATATATTGATATAGCGAATGGAATGGATTTAGTTAGCCCTATATACGTGGCTTGTTTTTATTATGGGAAACTAATCTTTTTAAATAAAATAGTATGATTACTAGATATTTGTTCTCCTTTGTTAGGTCTAAGCGATTTAAGGGATGGTTTAATGCCATTAATATTTTGGGATTGTCGCTGGGGATTGCTGCGTGTCTATTCCTTACACATTATGTTGTTTATCACCTTAGGTACGACGCTCATATACCTAATGTTGATAATATATATAGGATTAACTACTCTAGAACTTCAGAGCAAGGCGATAAAGTAGAGTTTGCTTCGGCTTGCCCAATTATAGGCCCTTCGCTTTTGAAGGCTTTTCCCGAGGTTGAGTCTTATGGTAGAGCATTCCGTTTTGAGGGTGTATTTTCCAATGGAGATATTGCCTTTAGGGAAATTGATGCATACTGGGCAGAGACAAATTTCATGAATCTTTTGGGTTTCGACCTTGTTCAGGGTGATAAGAGTACTGCCCTGGATAAGCCTAACACAGTAGTAATATCGGAATCGGCAGCCAAAAGGTACTTTGGTTCCGAAAACCCAATGGGTAGAATTATTGACTACAATAAGAGGTTAAAATTGGAGGTTACGGGAGTGTATCGGGATCAGCAGCCCAACACCCATTTGCATGCTGAGGTTTTGGCATCATTTCCAACTTATGCTGCATCTATGCCCGACTATGTGATGACCGGATGGATATATAGCGGTTTTTATACCTATGTAAAGCTTCGTGAGGGCACTGCCTATGAGGAGGTTCAAAAGCGCATACCAGATTTTCTCCAGTCTGAGATAGGTGAGCTTATGGCTGCCTATAAAACCACCTTTGGATTTAAGTTACAGCCAGTTCGCGATATTCATCTCACTTCCCATTTTATGCACGAGGTTCAACCCAATGGCAATAAAACGGCTATCGATATACTAAAAATTGTATGCTGGTTTGTGCTTATAATTGCTTGGGTTAACTTTTTTAATCTATCAACCATAGCCTCATTTAGGAGAATCAAGGAGTTGGGCGTTCGTAAGGTTTTGGGTGCAAATAGGCGGGATATTGTGGTTCAGCTTCTTGTAGAGTCTGCCATAACAAACCTTGTTGCAGTGTTTGTAGCGTTGCTTCTTTTCTTAAATCTATACCCTGCATTCACAAATATTTCAGGGATTCCTTTTGAAACATCACCTTGGACAAGGGGTTGGTTTTACCTAATTGTAGCCATTGCATTTGCTGTTGGAACTCTTTCGGCAGGTGTATCATCGGCAGCTAAGCTATCCACATCCTCCCTAATAGATGTGCTAAAGGGTGGGGGCATTAAGTTTCGACGGAAGGTTTTTGGAAAGCGCTTACTAGTACTTTTTCAACTGTTTATAGCCGTTTTATTAGTTACAGGTACGGTGGTTGTATATAGTCAGTACCGGGCGCTAAGCCAGCATAATTTGGGTTTTGAGAAGGAGAAAATGCTTGTTGTTGATGCACCCATGGTGGGCGATACTTCGTTGGTTAGGCGGTTCGAGGTTTTTAAGCGAGAGGTTTCTAAGATTAGTGGTGTTGCAGGAGCCACATTTTCTAGTGTTGTGCCAGGAAAACCCAATATGATGAATAGGGGCGGTGTATCCATTGTTGGGAGAGATGTTGATAATTCGAAAAACTTTAGGCTGACCGATACCGATACCTCATTCTTCAATGTTTACAACATTACATTACTAGCAGGCACAGGTTTTACTGGTAACCCATTGCTTGATGCAAATATTGTTGTTCTTAATGAATTTGCTTGCTACCATATTGGATTTGAATCGGTTCAGGAAGCTTTAGGAGAGAAAATATACTTGGAGGGACGCGAGTACATTGTTGGGGGTATTTGCTACAATTTTTACCAGCTGTCGCCAAAGGAGCCCATAGAGCCTCAAATATTTAGAGTTGCCAGACGATTTAATGGCTATTTTACCCTAAAGCTAAACAGGGACTATAGTAAGGAGGTCATAGATCAGATTCAAAGTACATACCAATCTGTATTTCCGGGTAACCCATTCGACTTCTTTTTTCTGGATGAGTTCTATGGAAAACAGCACGACGATGAGCGTCGCTTTGGTCTTGTTTTCAGTTTATTCTCGGTTCTTGCCCTATTTATAACTGCAATGGGAATTCTTGGCCTTTCGGCATATAGCGTTGTTCAACGGAGGAAGGAGATTGCTATAAGAAAGGTTTTGGGGGCAAAATCAATTAGCGTACTCCTGCTATTTGTTAAGGAATACGTGCTTCTGTGGGCATTAGCTGTTATTATAGCTCTTCCTATTGTGAGCAAATTAATATCCCGCTGGCTGGCCGAGTTTGCTGTTAAAACGGAAGTTTCTATATGGATGTATATCATTCCATCTGTATTAGTTCTTTTTATTGCCATTGTAACAGTTCTTGTGCAATCTAGAAAAGGAATGCGCATTAATCCAGCAGAGGGAATACGGTATGAGTAATCAAACCATTTTATGTTTTTGCCCTAAAGGTTATCTTTGGGGCAAAAACTAGAATGAGCGAAAAGAATTACGATCCACGCATGCATACTGCGGAGCATATCCTAAACCAAACAATGGTTAGGAGATTTGGGTGTTCGCGTTCGTTTAGCGCACATATCGAGCGTAAAAAATCCAAGTGCGATTACCGCATACCCGTTCAGCCCACCGATGCAGATATTAAGTGGGTGGAGGACGCTGTTAATGAGATTATAAAAAGTGAGGTTGATGTTACCGAATCGCTTGCAAATAAAGAGGATGCAGGTTTGTTTGTTGATTTGTCTAAACTACCAACCGATGCTCCAAGTCAAATACGTATAGTACATGTGGGTAGCTACGATGCTTGTGCTTGTATTGGACCACATGTAAGCAATACCAAAGAGATAGGGTTGTTTAGAATAATTTCCCACGATTATGCCGATGGGGTATTGCGTTTGCGCTTTAAGTTGGAGTAAGATTTCTTCGTTTTATATAAAACAGAAAAGCCACCCAAAAGGTGGCTTTTTTTTGAGCCGATGATGAGATTTGAACTCATGACCTCTTCCTTACCAAGGAAGTGCTCTACCCCTGAGCTACATCGGCAACATTGCGAGCGGGAGACGAGACTCGAACCCGCGACCCTCAGCTTGGAAGGCTGATGCTCTACCGACTGAGCTACTCCCGCAATTTTCGGTTTTTAAATGTGGGGAGAGCAGGATTCGAACCTACGAAGGCGTACGCCAGCAGATTTACAGTCTGCCCCAGTTGGCCACTTTGGTATCTCCCCGTTTTGTTAAAGAGCGCTTGTTTTTCAAAGGCGATGCAAAAGTAGCTATTTAATAAAACTACACAAGTTTTTTGGTAATAAAAAATGGCCTAAAAGGCCATTTTTTATTGGGGTTTCGGTAAGATATTGGAAGTCAAATGCTAATCTTCCAGCTCTTCCATCTCTTTTTGTAGTGCAGCCATTTTTATAGCGGTTATTGCTGCCTCTACGCCTTTGTTTCCGTGCTTTCCACCAGAACGGTCAATGGCCTGCTCCTGGTTATTGGTGGTTAGTAACCCAAAAACAAATGGAATATTATAATTCATATTTAGCTCTGTAATACCATGGGTAACTCCTTGGCAAATGAAATCGAAATGACGGGTTTCGCCTTGTATAACGCAGCCAAGGCATATTACACCATCCAAATCGGCATACTCGGCCATAAACTGGGCACCAAGTGTTAGTTCAAAGCTGCCTGGTACATGTTTTACCAAAATATTCTCCTCCTTAGCTCCATGGCTAATTAGTGTTTCAAGTGCACCCCTAAGTAATGAGTGGGTAACCTCCTGGTTCCAGTCCGATACTACTATTCCAAACTTCATCTTTTTTGCCGATGGTATTTCGTTTGGATTATAACTTGATAGGTTTTTTAACGTTGTAGCCATTGTAATCGAATTTTGATGTAAAGATAAGGCTAAAAAAGCTATATGCCTTAATCAGATTCAAAAAACCTAAATGGGGTAGCATACTTTTAGCAATAGCTACGCTATAGTGCTTGGATTAGTTATACAAAAAAAGGTCAACCCTAAGGGCTGACCTCTATATTCTAAAGTATTACAGATTTACATTAGTTGTTTTGCACGCTCAATGTACTTCTCAATATCCCTTGCTTCGGTGCTTTGAGGGTAGTCCTTCTTAATTGTTTCATACACTTTAACGGCATCGCTGTACTTGCCCAGCTTTTCGTAAACAACTCCTGCTTTAAGTAGGTAAATAGGAGCCGTAAAGTTGTTATCGTCATAAGAGGCTGCTTTTTTATAAAAACTTGCGCCATCCTCATACTTCTCAAGTTCTACATAGCAATCGCCAATTGCACCTAGAGCAATAGGACGAATTACCTTATCGCTTGCATCAAACTTTTTAAGATGCTTAATAGCCTCTTCATATTGGCCTAGCTCACGGTAAGAAATACCAGCGTAGTATTGTGAAAGGTTTGCAACTTTGGTTGGACCATACTTTTCAATTAATTTCAAAAAGCCTGGGTTGTTACCATCACCGTTAAGGGCTAGTTTAAATGAATCCTGCTCAAAGTAGCGCTCAGCGGTAAATACCTGTTCTTGAGCCTCACTTTCCATAGGAGCAAGGTAAAGTTTTTTGTAACCTAAGTAAGCCCCTATTATAACAACAATAGCAATTACAATAATGGTAAGGCTTTTCTGATTACTTTCAATATACTGTTCTGTTCTGGTTAGTGCATTCTCCAGAGCCTCAACGCTGTTCTCTGAAGCAACCTTGTTTTCTTTTGCCATACTAGTACTTGTTACGTTTTCTTTTAAGCTGACGCAAAAGTAATGGTTTTTCAATTATATGGAAATTTTTATACTATTATTTTCCCTTGTTGCTATGCTCCGTTTTGTTGAGTACTTTTGCCTACTGTGTATATCAAAACCAAGTAGATGTTTCTTAAACGGTTATCTCTTATAAACTTTAAGTCTTATAGTCAGGCCGATATCAACTTTACTCATCGTATTAATTGCTTTGTGGGCAATAATGGGCAGGGTAAAACTAACTTGCTTGATGCAATTCACTACTTATCGTTGTGCAAGAGTGCTTTTAATGCTATCGATAGCCAAAACGTTAGGCATACCGAGGAGTTTTTTGTTGTTCAGGGGTTGTTTAACCGAAATGAGGCCGAGGAGAACATTTACCTTGCTGTGAAAAGGAGCGAGGGAAAGGTGGTTAAACGGAATGGGAAGGAGTATCCGCGGTTAGCCGATCATGTTGGGCTTGTGCCAACGGTTATGGTTTCTCCAGCCGACTCGTCGCTAATTCTAGACGGGAGTGAGGAGCGCCGTAGGTTTTTGAATGGAGTTATTTCCCAATTCGATAAGGCCTACTTAGAGCAGGTAATTAAGTACAATAGGATTTTGGCGCAAAGGAATAAGCTCCTTAAGGATTTGCGGTACAACTCTTCGGGAGTTGATATTATTGATGTATTTAACCAACAGCTCGATTCGTTAGGCAAATCCATATACAGAACGCGTGTAGAATTTATCAATAAGCTTATTCCTGTATTCCAAAGGGTTTATACCCAAATTGCAGGCAGTACGGAGAATGTGAGCCTTGAGTATAAGTCGCAGCTTGCCGAGGGTGATTTCCTGGAGATGCTACAAGCGGCGTTTCCTAAGGATAGAGCCATTGAGTTTACCTCTGTTGGAATTCACAAGGACGATCTTGTTCTTCTTCTAAATGGTAATCCTATTAAAAAGGAGGGGTCGCAGGGACAGCAAAAAACGTATCTGATTGCACTAAAGGTGGCGCAGTTTGATTTTTTGGAGGAGATATCGGGCTATAAACCCATCCTTTTGCTGGACGATATTTTCGATAAGCTGGATATGGATAGGGTAGAACAGTTTATTAGGATGCTATCTGACGGAGGTAATGGGTTTGGACAGGTTTTTATAACCGATACTAATAAGCACCGGCTTGATAGTATTCTGGAGCAGCTGGATGCTGGTTACTCGCTTTTTGAGGTGAAAAATGGGAATGTATCTGAAATAGAGCAGCAGGATGGGGGTAAGAAAGAGTAGTGTGGTTAGCCTTGGCGATGCCATTAAGGAGTTTATTAAGGAGCACAAACTAGACGATAAGTTCTTGGAGCGTAGAATTGCCGAGGCTTGGCAGAGCATGTTGGGGCCCCAAATAGGTGAGTTAACCCGCGAGGTGCAGTTTGCAGGTGGAGTGCTAACCATAAGCCTAACTTCATCGGTTTTGCGCAAGGAGCTATCCATGTCGGCCGATAAGGTAGTAACGGCTTTGAATACTCACCTTGGAGCTAATGTAATTACTAAGCTAGTACTTACATAGGTCAGTTTTGGGGTGAGGCAATTATCTAGAATAGCTCCCGATCACAAAAGAAGAAGCTCCATTCGTGTTCCGCATTATCAACAGAATCGGCACCATGGGCTGCGTTTTGGGTTGTTGTTGTCCCAAAGTCGCCACGGATTGTACCCTTTGGTGCTTTTGTGGAGTCGGTGGGTCCAAGTAGCTTGCGGTAATCCTCTATGGCATTATACTTTTCCAAAACCATTACCACAATGGGGCCCGATGCCATGAACCTAGTCAATCGTTCAAAAAACTCTTTCCCTCTGTGAATGGAGTAGAAATTCTCTGCCTCTTCAATGGATATTCGCGTCATCTTCATGGCTCTAATGGAAAAACCAGCTTCGTGGATTTTACCAATAATTGCTCCTACCGATTGATTTTTAACAGCATCGGGCTTTAAAATGGAGAAGGTTCGTTGTGTTTCCATGGTTGAGTATTTTACCCAAAATTGGCACAAAAGGGTTAGATGCCCAAATCTTTTTGTTCTATCTTTGGTTTTTTAAAAATGTGAACATGCTAAAATCATTGTCATTAGAGAATATTGAGCGGTTGAGGATTCAGCTTGAAACAGCAGAAAGAGTGGTGATTACAACACATCATAACCCCGACGGCGATGCGTTGGGATCAGCATTAGGTCTATACCATATTTTAAAAAATGGAGGGATTAATTCTACTGTAATTACTACAAACTCTTTTCCCGAGTTCCTAAGTTGGATTCCCGGAGCCGAAAGCATTGTTAAGTATTCCCATGAATCTGCAATGGTTGCGGATTTAGTCTCGAAGGCCGATATTATTTTTTGCCTTGATTATAACGGATATAGCCGAACCGAGAAAATGGCCGACATGCTTGCAGGTGCTCCAGGATGTAAGATTCTAATAGATCATCATCCCTTTCCTGAGAGTGAATTTAGCATACTTTTTTCCGAAACTGTAGTTAGCTCTACCTCCGAGTTGGTTTATGAGGTTTTTAGCAGTTTGTGGGGTGAGGGTATTGTTAACGAGAATGCCGCTGTTGCCCTATATACGGGAATAATGACCGACACAGGCTCATTTAGCTATGCTTGCAATAGGGGTAGAACCTTTGAGGTTGCAGGAAAATTGGTGGCAAAGGGAGTTAGGGTTGATAGCGTTCAGAATGCTGTTTACAATAACTTTTCTGCCGATAGGATGAGGCTTTACGGATTCTCTTTGGTTGAAAAGATGAAGGTTTTTCCAGAATTTAATGCCGCTTACATCTCCTTAACCAAGGATGAGCTTGCCCGATTCTCCCATAAGATGGGCGATACCGAAGGCTTTGTAAACCTTCCATTATCAATAAAAGGGGTTGTATTTGCAGCGCTATTTGTGGAGAATGATGGATTGGTAAAGGTCTCCCTTCGTTCTCGCGGAGATTTCCCTGTTAATATGGTTTCCAAGGAGTTTTTTAATGGCGGGGGGCATACCAATGCTGCAGGAGGAAAATCCTTTGCATCGCTAGAGGATACTGAGAATATTTTTTTGGAGATTATAAAGAAGTATAAGACTCAACTACTAAAGGTATGATAAGGATTGTGTTGCGATATTTACCTGCCATACTCTTGCTTTCCTGTGCATTTTATAGCTGTGGCGATTCTGGTAATAAAAAGCCATCGGTAAGCCTATCACAGGCAAAAGAGCAGCTGGAGAATATAAATAAGGAACTAGTAAAAAACGATAGAGAACAGATTGAGGCATACATAAAGCGTTACTCTTTAGATACTATTGTTTCCCAGAATGGTACTGGTTTATACTATGTTGTATTAGGCGAACCCAAGGGCACTTTAGCACAAAATGGTAACCTTGTAACTATTAGCTATAGTGTTAGCCTGCTGGATGGAACAAGTTGCTATGGAAAGGATAAACCTCTACAGATTCAGTTTCTTGTTGGGCAGGGAGGCGTTGCATCTGGATTAGAGCAAGGTGTTTTACTTATGACTGTTGGGCAGAAGGCAAAGCTCATTGTTCCACCTCATTTGGGTTACGGATTGATTGGGGATGGCGAAAAAATACCCCCAAGGGCAATATTAGTTTACGATGTCGAACTTCTAAGTATCGATTAGTAGTAGTTACTTGTATTTTCTCTATTTGTTAAAAATAGTAACATCAGGATAAGCAGAAAGATTTTTGCTATATTTACCAAATTGGAAAAACACATTGCTTATGAATAAGGCCTTAGGCCTGTTATCCATTGGGCTTTTATTTATAGTTAGTTGCGGAACAAAATCATCGCGGTTTCCTGAGTTTTCGGTTACCCCGACTGGTGTACACTACAAGTTAATAGCCCTTGGAGATGGAACAACACGGGCAACACCAACCGATTATATTACTGTTCAGATATCCTATAGAACAGAAAGCGATTCCTTATTCTTTTCTGGTGTTAGAAAGTTTCAACTTACAGAACCCCATTTTGAGGGTTCTATAGACGAGTGCTTTGCCATGCTGGCACAAGGCGATAGCGCAGCTTTTTATATAGATGCTACAAACTTCTTTTCTAAAACACTAGAAACATCCATTCCAACGTTTATTAATGCCAATGCCTATTTACGAGTTGATATTCGAATGCTCGAGGTTCAAACCGAGAAGCAGTACCAACAGGAAAAAGAGGCTTTTTTAACTTGGATTGAGGATTTTGGCGAGTACGAGAAGGTTATTCTCCGACAGTATCTTCAGGATGAGCATATCGAAATAGCCCCTGCAACAGGTTCTGGCTTATACTATATTTCATTAAGCAAGGGGACAGGAGAGGGCGTTTTACCTGGTGATACAGTAACTGTTCATTACGAAGGACGCTTTTTAAACGGCAAGTATTTCGATTCCACAAAAAAGAGGAGCGAGGCGTTCCAGTTTGTTTATGGGCAAAAATGGCAAGTAATAGATGGCTTGGAAGAGGCTATTGGATTAATGAGCGAGGGTGAGCGAGCGCTCTTTATATTACCCTCGAATATAGCATTTGGGCAAGGCGGGAGTTCCACGGGAATTGTACCGCCATTTACATCGGTTATTTTTGAAGTTGAGTTAGTTGAAGTTAAATCTGGTAAGAAATGATTTTTGGGGAAGCAGCCATTGATGGACAAAGCAAAAGCAGCTTTGGTGTTGTTGTAACTTTACTCTTGTTATTCGTAGTTTCTTTCACCTCGTGCAAAAAGGATCTAGCGGAAGAAAAGCAGTTTAAAGAGGAAACTGCCATACAAAAGTATATCGAAAATAAAAAGTGGGAGTTTAGTGAGCAGAATGGAGTGTATCATGCTATTCAGAAAAAAAAATATGGTTATCAAGTAGCCGTTGGCGATACTATTGCATTCTGGTACAGGGCGTATAACCTATCGGGACTTGTGTTTGCTACCAATGTAAGATATGAGGCGTATAAAGCAAATCTTGATACTGTCAATTTTACTTTTGATTCTACTGTTTGGATTGCAGGCAGTAATACTCTAATTGAAGGGTTGGAGAGAGGTCTGCTTATGGCACGAGAAGGTCAACAGGCCAGTATTCTATTCCCTTCGGCATATGGCTTTGGCGATAATGCTGTAGGGCCTTTAGTCCCTTGGTCGTCTTTGATTTATGACATTTTTGTTATTTATACAAAGAATCCGTCCATTACCCGAGAAAAAGGCGTAGTTGCTGATTTTATAGCCGCAAATGAGGGGTATAGCTTGCAGACAGATGGCTTTTTCATGAAAACGCTTACTGAAGGCTTAGGGGCTGTCCCAGCACAAACCGATAGAATTATTGGTTCATACCTTGTTTCTAATATGGATGGAGTAGAAGTTGCTCGTTCCTACTCCGATACACTTGTTCTTTCCGACAGCAGACTGCCTGTAGTAGTAAGACTAGCCATGCCATTATTAAAAGAAGGTGCCGAAGTTTCCGTTTTAGCTCCATCTCCTCTGGCTTACGGCATTACTGGCACAAATCTTGTTGCCCCATACGAGCCTGTTTTGTATAAGATAAAATTGGTTGGTGTTCTATAGTCCAATGTTTAAATTACATTTTAATAACTATTAATATGAAAAGGTGGTATGTTTTATTTCAAGCCGTACTTATAGTACTGTTATTTGCTTCGTGTAACAAAGAGGGAGAGGATTATGAGGCTATTGAAAAAATTAGGATAGATGCTTATTTGCAAGTTTCTCCTTATAATTTTGAGGCTCAAGAAAATGGATTGTATTATTGTGTTTTAGAAGATGGGACTGGGCAAAAGCCTGTTAGTGGTGATTTTATTTCTTTTTCATATTCTGTTCGTGTAATTGGTAGTACTTCTGTTTTTGATACTAATATTGAGGATACAGCAAAAGAGTATAATATTTACTCGAAAAGTAGATACTATGCACCATTATTTAACCCTTTATTACATGAAGAATTCCCTTACAGAAGATTGGTTCGAGGTGTTGAAGAGGGGGTCAAATTAATGAAAGAGGGAGAGAGGGCAATGTTTATTGTACCCTTTAGTCTGGGATATGGAAGAACATCGTACTCTCAGATACCTGCATATTCTACTTTGATTTTTGATATTAGGCTAGATGGAGTTTATACTAATCCAGAAGATTATAGTGATCAGGTGATTAATGAATATGTAGGATCTAATTATCCAGATCTGTCTCCGACAGATGAGGGGTATTATTTTGTTGAACTTTTGCCAGGAGAGGGTGAACTCCTAAATGATGGAGATGTTATTGAAATTGATTATACTGCATATTTTGTTGATGGGCCTGCCTTTTACACAACAGATCAGTCTATTGCCGTTGAACACGGAATCTATAGTGCATATAACACATATAAGCCTGAATCATTTACAATTGGCTCAAATAATTTGATAGAAGGATTTTCCCTTGCAGCATTACGCATGCGGGAGAAAAGTAAAGCGAGATTGATTTTTCCACCAAAATACGCTTTTGGGAAGTATGGAAATTCTCTTGTTGGACCATATATGCCTATTATTGTAGACCTCTCAATAAATAGTAAAAATAAGAAATAACCTTATTACATCCCCATACCAAAGATGCTCGGTCTCTTATGCAGATCGGGCATTTTTTGTTTCCACTCTTTAGCTGTTGCTGTTCTTATGAATTCGGTTTCCAGCGTAATGTCCGCAGCGATGGTAATTAGGGTGTTTGAGTCTAATGTGTCAACCATGTCGGCAAGTAGCTGGTTGTTCCTGTAAGGTGCCTCAATAAAAAGTTGGGTTTGCCCTTCGGTTTTTAGCCTGTGCTCAAGCTGCTTTAGCCTGGCCTTACGCTCGTTTGGCTTTACGGGGATGTAACCTACAAAAGCAAAGTTTTGTCCGTTGAGTCCGCTGGACATAAGCGCCAATATTATGCTACTTGGACCAACTAGAGGTACAATGGTAATGCCCTTTTTGTGTGCCAAGCGAACAAGGTTGCTACCGGGGTCGGCTACGGCTGGTACACCTGCTTCCGATAAAAGCCCAATGTTATGCCCTTCGAGTACGGGGGTAAGTAGTGCCTCAACATCACTTTGTGGGGTATGCTCATTTAGCTCGGTAAAGTGAAGCTCCGATATGGGCTTAGGCATTTTTAGCGAGGATAGAAATCGACGTGCGCTTCTAACATTCTCTACAACAAAAACATCAAGGTCTCTAGCAATGGTTGCAACGTATGAAGGTAGAACTTCGTCCCAACTTTCTGAGCCTAGCGTTGTTGGTATGAGGTATATTTTTCCTGACATTTTTGTGTCAAAGGTACTAAAATATCCCTATTTATTGATTTTGGATGAAAACCCAGAGGTGGGAATTACTTAATATCAAAAATGATTTTGATATTTGATGTTGCTTTGTTTTAAATATGAATACAATTAGCATAATGAATACTTTACGTAGGTTAGTCTTAAATAGAAATTCGATTCTGGTTTTTGCCGTGGTAATGGGGCTTGTTCTTGGGGAGTACGCCGAGCACATAAAAGCATTTAATGTTTACATTCTGGCTGTAACAATGACTTTTTCCATGACCGGTTTAAACCTAAGGGTTCTTGATAGCTTTAAAAAGGTTATTACTCCTTTTCTGGTGGGGATATTCCTTAACTACATTGTTTTTGGCGCGCTTGTAATGCTTGTTGCTTGGCTGCTAATGCCAACGGAGCAGCTGTTTTATGGTTTTGTGGTAATTGCTGCAGCACCTCCTGGGGTGGCAATAATTCCCTTTTCCTATATCCTAAAGGGTAAAGTGGACTATGCCATAATTGGCGTAACGGGTGCCTTTGTTGGCTCCATTCTGTTTGCCCCGTTGTACGTTAGGCTTTTTGCCAATCATAGCGGGATAAACCCCTTAGACCTATTTTACACTATGGTTTCTCTGGTTCTAATCCCCATGGTTATATCGCAAATACTTAGGGTAAAGCCAATTCTTGGCGTTGTGGAGAAGTTTAGGGGTAGGGTAGTGGATTGGGGCTTTGCTCTGCTTATTTTTGTGGCAGTGGGGGTTAACCGTCAGGTGTTTTTCTCCGACCCCGTAATTCTTCTGCTTGTATCGGCAGTTCTTTTCGTATCAACGTTTGGTTTGGGATTTGTGTTTGATTATCTTTCAATCAAATTTGGTACCGATAGGGCAACAAGGATACCACAGAACATGCTTGCAACAATTAAGAGTTCTGGCTTTGCCGTTTTTACAGCGCTAACACTTTTTGGAAAAGAGGCGGCAATCCCTTCGGCAGTTCTAGCAGTAATGGTACTTTTGTATTTGATTTTTCTATCGATAAAAAGCCAACACGTAAACAGATAGGTAACCGTGAAGCTAACATTTTTAGGAACAGGAACCTCGCAGGGAATACCCGTTATAGCATGTCAATGCCCTGTTTGTCTCTCTTCCGATTTTAGGGATAAGCGCCTTCGTACGGCAGCACTAATTGAGGCCGATGGAATAAACATTGCTATTGATGCGGGACCCGATTTTAGGCAGCAGATGCTTACCGCAGGCGTAAAATCATTGGATGCAATACTGGTTACCCATGAGCATCGCGACCATATTGCGGGTATTGATGATGTGCGTGCCTTTAACTGGGTGCTAAAGCGCCCAATGGACATTTGGGCCGAGGAGCGGGTTCAGGATGCGCTTCGCGCGGAGTTTGCCTACATCTTTGCCGAGATGAAGTACCCTGGAGTTCCCGAGGTTAACCTCCATTCCATTGATGGGTACCCCTTTGATGTGCATGGCCACAAGATTATTCCCATTAGGGCATATCACCATAAGCTTCCTGTGTACGGCTTTAGGATAGGCGATTTAACCTATATAACCGACGCTAACTTTATATCGGAAGAGGAGAAGGAAAAGATTTACGGCACCAAGTACCTGGTTATAAATGCGCTTAGGATGCAGAAGCACCTTTCGCACTTCTCCCTACCCGAGGTGCTTAGGTTGGTTGCTGAGCTTAGCCCAAAGCGTGCTTACATAACTCACGTAAGCCATCAAATGGGGCTTTATAAGGAAATCGCTGTGGGATTACCCGATAATGTTTGCTTTGCATACGATGGTCTAACCATCGATTTTTAGTTACTCCTGTTATGAAGATTCAGAAAACCAACGCAGCCCGTTTTCTTGATAGGCAAAGTGTACCTTATGAGCTTATTCCTTACGTTGTTGATGAGGATGATTTAAGCGCCATTCATGTTGCTGATTCGCTTGGTGAGCCTGTTGAGCAGGTTTTTAAAACGTTGGTGCTTAAGGGCGATAAAACGGGATTCTTTGTTTGCGTTATTCCGGGTGCCGATGAGCTAGACCTTAAGACTGCGGCAAAGGTATCGGGCAATAAGAGCTGCGATATGATTGCCATGAAGGAGCTACTCCCCACAACAGGATACATAAGGGGCGCGTGCTCTCCTTTTGCCATGAAAAAGAGCTTTCCAACGTTTATACACGAATCCTGTAATACCTTCGATTTTATATATGTAAGCGCGGGGCAGCGTGGGCTGCAGCTCAAACTCTCGCCGCACGACTTAATTTTACAGAGTAAGGCCACTGTTTCTTCCCTAGTTAAGTAGCTGTAAAAACCCTTTATCTACTCATTTAAATTTCCCGTTCTATTAAAGAACACAAAGGAAACGCTTGCAAGTAGAAGGAACACTATTCCTGCAATAACCAGCGCATGCGCAAGGCTTAGCTTATCGGTTATCCAGCCGTAAAGAGGGCCTATCACCGCAAAAATAATCCTAATAACAAAGTTGCGTACCGATAGCACTGTAGCTCGCATCTCCGATGGGGTAATGCGGTTGATATTATCCTTTAGTATGGGCGTGGCTATACCACGGGCAAGGTAGAACAGGAAGATGAATAGCAAGCCCCAGAGCCCGGTAATAAAACCCGAGGCGATGTACCCAAGCGCAAGGGTAAACGTAAAGGCGGCAGCGGTTGTAAACTTACCATAGTACAGCTCTATTTTATAAGCAAACATAGCTGTAATACCCACCGATAGGTTTAGCACGGTCCATATCACCCCAAACCACTCAACTGGAATCTCGGCACGAATCATCCACGGTTGAACAAACCAAGCCATGGTTAGCGTTGCTGCACCAACTATAGAGGAGTATAGGATGTTCCAGCGAAGCTGGATATTATCTACCAGCGAGAATTTTACAATGGAGATGATATCGGAAAAGTTAACCTTCTGCTTTACCTTGCTCGATGTGGGCTCTACTAGTGTAAATGCAGCGGGTACCGCAATAAATGCAACGGCTGCTTGGGCAATGTAGGGGTATCGAAGCGCGTAACTGGCCAAAAAGCCTCCGGCAATACCCGCCAGCGCTTCGGCAAAGTTACCAATGGATATAAGTCGACCCTCGTACTTAAGGTAATCCTTTTCGCGCTTTTCGTCCAGTAGGGTATCGTAAAGTAGAGCCGAGTCGGCGCCAGAGATTAGGCTTTGTCCCAGTCCAAGCACTATCTCGGCAAAAAGGAAACCAACAAATCCGAACGAGAACGAGTAGATTACATACCCCAGAAAGCCTAGGATGCTACCTGCAACAAGCGTGTTTTTGCGGCCTAGCGCATCGGCCATGTACCCCGAGGGGATTTCAAGCACCACAATGGCAATGGAGTAAACGCTTTGGAGTATGAACACCTCGCTCATCCCCAGCCCATTCTCGTTGTAGAACAGCACAACAATGGGCATTATCAGCATGAACCATTTGGCTATTTTTATAATGTTAAGCCTTATAATATTGCCTGTAGCACTCATGTTTTTACATTTGCCCGCAAAGATAGGGAGTTAGTGTTTTGTTTCTGGTGTTTAGTGTATAGTTGTTTTAACTTTTTGCCATTAAGTTTCATGTATTGCCCGCTGGACTGATTAGTATCTGGTTTTTAGTTTTTTGTGTTTAGTCTAACATCTCAAATCTAACATCTCAAGTCTATTCCGTGTTTCGTTTCACGTTTAACATCTCACGTTTCACTTCTTGCCTTTTCTTTCCTACTTTTGTGTCAACCCATCAAAACGAATAGAAAATGTCGCAGGTTGATGCTAACCCCCAAATAGAGGAGAGCTGGAAAGCGGCTCTGCTACCTGAGTTTAAGCAACCCTATTTTGCCCAGCTAAAGGACTTTTTGGTTGAGGAGCGTAAGCAGCATGTGGTTTTTCCTCCCGGTGCAAAAATGTTTGAGGCGTTTAACGTTACCCCTTTGCACAGCGTGCGCGTGGTTATACTTGGGCAAGACCCATACCATGGCCCCGGGCAGGCGCATGGCCTATCGTTCTCCGTTCCCGATGGTATCCCAAAACCCCCATCGTTGCTCAATATCTTTAAGGAGATTAATGCCGATTTGGGCGTAACAATGCCCCGCGGGGGCAACCTAGAGAAGTGGGCACAGCAGGGTGTGCTACTGCTTAACGCCACGCTAACGGTTAGGGCGCATCAGGCGGGTTCGCACCAGAAAAAGGGGTGGGAGCGCTTTACCGATGCCGCCATCAAAGCGGTTTCCGATACGCAGCAAGGCGTTGTGTTCCTGCTGTGGGGCGCCTATGCGCAGGCAAAGGCCGAGCTTATTGATGGCAGTAAGCACCACATACTCAAGGCTCCGCATCCATCGCCGCTATCGGCTAGTAGGGGCTTTTTTGGCTGCAAGCACTTCTCCAAAACCAACCAGATTCTGGCAGGGCAGGGCAAGGCGCCTATCGACTGGTCAATAGAGTAGCATGATGCGCGCGCTGGCCATATCCGATATTCACGGGTGCTACCTTACCTTTAGGCATCTGGTTGAGGATGTGGTTGCGCTATCCAAGGATGATTCCCTTTTCCTCCTAGGCGATTACATTGATAGGGGCCCACGTAGCGCTGAGCTTGTTGAGTACATCATTGGGCTTTCCCAAAGCGGTTTTAACGTTACCTGCTTAATGGGCAACCATGAGCGGATGCTGCTTGATGCCATGCTATCGCGGGGTTACCTAACCAATTGGCTCATTAACTCGGGTGAGGAAACGCTAAGCAGCTACGAGGCCGTTTATGGCGATAGCAACGCCTACTTTGGCGCAATACCCCATCATCATATCGCGTTTTACAACAACCTAAAGCTTTATGCCCTTGTTGATGATTTTGTGCTGGTTCACGGTTTTGTTGATGTGGATGCACCCAATCCGCTGGGTAACGAGCAGGCCATTCTTTGGGCACGCCCCAAGCCCATACCCCATAATTGCCTAACGGGCAAAACGGTTATACATGGGCACACGCCCCGTTCCATTGAGCAGATTAGAACCGATATCGGCTCTGCCGCAACACGCTACATAGGGATTGATGCCGGCTGCGTTTACGCAGGGCTGCACGCGGGTGCCGGTAACCTTTGCTGCCTAAACCTAAGCGCAATGGAGCTTTACTCGGTTCCCAAAATGGATTAGTTGTTGGGGAACTCCTTCACAATAACCATCACCTTTCCGGTTAGCAGCTCCTTAAACTTGGCTGCATCATCAACAGTACCCTCGTACATGCCGTAGTGTATGGGTATTGCAATGGTTGCCTTGGTGTCTAGCACCGCATCAACAGCCTCCTCAACGCTGTTCATGGTGTAGGTTTGCCCCAGTGGCAGAAGAATAATATCGCACGTAATGTCCTTCATCTCGGGAATACGCTCGGTATCGCCAGTAAGGTAGAGTAGAGTACCGTTTAGGTTTAGGATGTAGCCAACCCACTCCTTCTCCTTGGGGTGCTTGGTGTTCTTAACAATGTTGTACGATGGAACCGCTTTTATCTCCATCCCTTCCCCGCTAATGCTTTGGTTAGGCTTAATGGGGGTAAGCGTTGCGTAGGGAGTCTCGCCAAGCATGGCCAGCACATCGGCAGGGGCAATAATGGTTGTTTGCTTGGTTGATACAAGCGCCAAATCCTTTGCCGATAGGTGGTCGCCGTGCGTATGCGTAATAAGGATAATATCGGCGCTATCCCTTTCCGTTAGGTTAAACGGGTCAACGTAAATTGTTTTTCCGTTTAGCTGGAGCTTAACCGATGCCTGTCCAAACCACTTCACCGACTGGGCTATCTGCTCGGCTTGCTTGCTGGGTTGCGCGTATGTTGTCATGGCTAAAAGTGCTACTATTAGTAATGTGGATAGTTGTTTCATGGAGATTCGTGTTTAGTGTTTGGAGGTTAGTGTTTTGTGTTTAGTTTATACCGTAGTCTTATTTAGGGCAATTTACCATTAGTTTTAACCTTGGCCTCGGCTGGTGAGCCGAAAAACAAGCACAGTGGTCGTTAAAAAAAATCTGCTGTTTGAGTACCGACCGCAGGGAGGTACGAGTTCAGATTTTTTAGACCACATCGCGTAGTTTTTCGAGCGAAGCAGCCGCAGCCTTGAATTTCTTTGCTTACTTTCTTGTTTTAAGACAAGAAAGTAAGTGGGGTTTGGGGCAACGCCCCATAAAGTTCCAGTATGAGTGCTTTGGTTTACAAAACTCCATGGTGTTTAGTAACAACCAAATATATCACAATGTTTCCTTTAACAAAAAAGCTAGTCACCCTTATTTTTCTACCTTTGCATTAACCCGTAAAACCGATATCGATGAAAACAAAATCAATTTTTGCTATGTCAGCACTTGCGCTACTAGTGCTTGGTGGCTGTCAAACGCCACAGCAAAAGGCCGAAACGCAGCTAAAGGAGTTTATCACTGCCTTTGAGGCCGAGGTTAAGCCCATGAACATTGAAGCGGCCATTGCCAGCTGGGATGCATCTATCACTGGTAACGATGCCGATTACACCAAATCCGAGGAGATTCGCCTTAAGCTAACCGAGGTGTTCTCCGATTCAGTTCGCTTTGCCCAGCTTAAGCAGCTTAAGGACGAGGGCAACGTAAAGGACTCACTCCTTGCCCGTGAGCTAGATGTGCTTTACTCCGGATTCCTTCGCAATCAGGTTCCTGCTGCGCTACTGGGAACCGTTATTAAGATGGAGACCAACCTAGAGAAGAAGTACTCAAACTTCAGAGCCGAGATTAACGGCAAATCGCTTACCGATAACGACATTGAGGGTATCCTAGGCGACTCAAAAAACTCAAAGGAGCTTGAGATGGCTTGGAATGCGCACAAGCGCATTGGTCAGGTAGTGGCTGCCGATGTGGTTGAGCTGGTAAAGCAGCGCAACGCCATTGCACAAAGCCTTGGTTTCGATAACTACCAGGTGATGTCGCTATCGCTATCGGAGCAGAACCCCGACGAGATTGAGGCCCTTTTTGATGAGCTCGATAACCTTACCCGCGATGCTTTTGCTGCCCTTAAGGGCGAGATTGACGCTTACCTTGCCAAGCGCTACGGCATTAGCAAGGAGAAGCTTATGCCTTGGCACTACCAGAACCGCTACTTCCAAGAGGCTCCAAAAATTTACAGCGTTGACCTTGATAAGTACTACGCCGATAAGGACATATCAGCCCTAACCGCCACCTTCTTTAACGGCATTGGCATTGGCGTTGACGACCTAGTTGCCAGCTCCGACCTATACGAGAAGCCCGGCAAGAACCAGCACGCATACTGCACCGATATTGACCGCAGCGGCGATGTACGCGTACTTTGCAACCTTAAGCCAACCTACGGCTGGATGAACACCAACCTACACGAGTTTGGCCATGCCGTTTACGCCAAGTACAACAACCCAGAGCTGCCCTACTTCCTTCGCGATGCCGCCCACAGCTTTACCACCGAGGCCATTGCCATGATTTTTGGCCGCTGCGCTGGTAGCCCACAGTGGATGCTCGATATGGGCATTATTACTGCCGACGAAAAGGAGGCCATTACCGCCGATGCCTACAACGCCTTTAAATTGGAGCAGCTAACCTTTAGCCGCTGGGCACAGGTAATGTACCGCTTTGAGAAGGCCATGTACGCCAACCCCGACCAGGACCTAAACGCCCTTTGGTGGAGTCTTGTTGAGAAGTACCAGATGCTTAAAAAGCCCGAAGGCCGCAACGAGCCCGACTGGGCAACCAAAATACACGTAGCCCTTTACCCTTGCTACTACCACAACTACCTAATGGGTGAGCTTTTGGCCTCGCAGCTGCACTACTACATTGCGCAGAACGTGCTAGGTGCCGCCAATGTTGATGCCATTAGCTTTGTAGGCAAACCCGAAGTGGGAACCTACCTAAAGGAGAAGGTATTTATGCCCGGCATGCGCTACCACTGGAGCGAGATGATTGAGCGCGCCACCGGCGAAAAGCTAACCGCCAAGTACTACTCAATGCAGTTTGTAAAGTAACCCAAGCAAATCACATTGGTAACCCAATAAACGCCCCCCAACGGCTCTGCTGTTGGGGGGCGCTTTTTTTGCAGTAAATTAATGCAGAGGGAATAATGGTAGGATTTTTTTGGTATGTTTGGGTATATGCAATATTGTACTAATAACATTAATGATGAGTGTATTTGTACGATGATGTAGTATAGATAAGGTTGGGGGCAAGCCTAAAAAGAACGACCACAGACCAAATAGATAAATCGAATGAAATGGGAAAAATAAACTTAATACGAGAAGTAAGAGAACTGAAAACGCATCTTTCCTATTCTAAAAATATAGGATTCTTTTTTGGTGCAGGGACTTCTTGTGCATTAAAAATTCCGAATGTTGAACAATTGACAATAGGTATTGAAACAGAATTAATAGAAGATAATAAAGCCAACTTTATAGCTATTAAGGAAGACTTAAAAACCATCATAACCGACCGAAATGTCAATATTGAAGACATCCTAAATCACATTAGAAGAATTAGAGAAATTACGGGAGAAGTCAATACCAAAAGTTATCAAGGCATCACAGGAGAATCTGCAAAAACCTTAGATATTGAAATTTGTAAGATAATTTATCAAATCATTGCCGCAAAAGAATCGGTTGCTGATATTAGTCAAACAAAAAAGTTCTTTGCTTGGCTAAGTATGCTTAATAGAGATTTTTCAAAAGAAATTTTTACTACAAATTATGACCTAATAATTGAGAAATCTTTGGAAGGCAGCCAAATCCCATACTTTGACGGATTTGTTGGTTCATTTGAACCATTCTTTTGGCAAGAAAGTATTGACCAATTTGTCTCAAAAAATGACTTGACACAAAATTGGATTAGACTTTGGAAAATTCACGGCTCATTGAGTTGGTTTTGGAAAATTGACCCATCCACAAAGGCACAAAAAATCATTCGACAAGGGAAAATTGAAAAAATAGAAGATGAAAAGAATGAATTGGTTATTTACCCTTCAAAGGAAAAATACGATTCATCCAAGAAACAGCCTTTTATAGCTTATTTCGACCGACTCAAAAACTATTTACTTAGCGGCGAACTTCTTTTTATTTTTTCAGGATACTCGTTCTCTGACCAACATATCAACGAAATTATATTCAACTGCTTAAGACAAAATAATAGATTAACTGCCTTGGTTTTCTTTTTCCAAGACGCTGAAGTAGAGAATTTACATAAACTAACTTCTTCATATATGAATCTCATAGTCTTTGGACCAACAAAGGCTATTGTAAACGGCAATTTGGGAGACTGGCACTATTCAGCTGATGATTTGAAACCAAATGAAAAATCAGAAACTTATTGGGATTCCAAATCAAACACGTTCAAACTTGGTGACTTCAATGAACTTGTAAACTTTCTTGTTTCCAATTCAGGAAAAAGAGAAGCAATAGAAAACTTTACGAAATGAAAACCGAGATAACATATTTAGGCCACATTATAAGGGTTGACTCAGGAACAATTGAAGTTGAAGTTTCAAATGAAATACCTTCGGCAGCACCAATAATAAATGGTCGCCTTTATAAAATAGGACAAATCGGAACATTCGTAAAAATTCCGATAGGCAATATTACTATTTACGGTATTGTTTCATCAGTAAGTAATACGCCAAGCAAAACAGATGAAATGCTTCTAAAATATAGTTTTGGCTCAAGGTTCTTAACTGTTCAGCTTGTTGGTGAAAAAGTCGGAGAAGATGATTTCGAAAAAGGTATTGGGACATATCCAACAATCAATGATGAAGTTCACATAGTTATTGAAAAAGACCTATTTGATATTTATGGCAAAAAAGATGCAGGTTCTATAGAAATCGGCAAACACTCCTCTTCTGAAAATTTAAGCGTTTATGCAGATATACATAGATTAGTTTTGAGACACTGTGCAATTTTGGGTTCAACAGGTAGTGGTAAGTCTAATACAACAGTTAGTATCCTCAAAGCAGTTTTGAATGGCTATCAAGGTTCAAGAATTATTCTTGTTGACCCTCACGGAGAATATTCTTCGGCTTTTCCTGAAGCCAAAGTTCTAAAAATTAATGACCCAGCCAATCCATTATTCATTCCTTTTTGGTTAATGTCCTTTGACGAACTTGCATATTTTTTAGTAGGAGCAAAACCAACAGATGACCAAAAACCAGATTATCGTTTATTTCGAGAATTAGTTACAAATCTCAAAAAGGAAAATTGCAATCTAAAATCGGGTATAGTTAATCCCGACTTTGTTACAAGCGATTCGCCAATTCCTTTCAGTGCGAGAAAACTATGGTATGAAATGAATTGGTGGTTAAATGCCAGTTTTAATACTACAAAAAAGGATGAACAAAATTTGGCTACTTCAATCAAAGAAGGTGACGGAGATGCGGAAAGTCTAATTGGTGCAAAATTCACTTCGCATCTTTCAACAAGCAACGACAAACCACCATATAAATCACAGCACCAAGAATTTTACTCCTACGAGAAGAAAATTTTATCAAGGCTCAAAGATTCACGATTTGATTTCCTTTTTAATCCAGGAGACTTCAAAGATGCTGATTCAGATAAGGATTTACATCATCTCTTAAATGAATGGATTGGAAGTGACAGTAAACTCTCAATCTTAGATTTAAGCGGAGTTCCTTTTGAAGTCCTTGATATTACAGTTGGATTAATAACAAGATTCGTTTATGATAGTATGTTTTGGGGGCGGAATGAACCATATACCGGAAAGAACAGACCACTCCTTTTGGCATATGAAGAAGCACACAACTATCTTAACAAAAATGACAATAACAGTTATTCAAAAGCAGCGGTAGAAAGAGTATTCAAAGAAGGAAGAAAGTTTGGTTTAGGGGCTTTAGTGATTTCCCAAAGACCATCAGAAATTTCAGAAACAATCTTAGCCCAAGTGGGAACTTTCATTGCGTTACGATTAACTAATTCGGGTGACCAGTCAATAGTTAAATCCTCTGCTCCCGACAACTTAAACAGTTTGATTGACTTACTCCCTTCATTACGGACAGGTGAGGCCATAATTGTTGGAGAAGCAATTAAAATTCCCTCAAGAGTAAGGCTTAAATTAAATGTTCCAAGACCAACAAGTGATGACCCAAAACTAGTTGAAAAATGGCAACAGGAACATCCAACAAATGAAGATAATTATAAAACCGTTGTTACAAGAATAAGACAACAAAAATTTTAAATATGGACAGACAATATGTAGAATCAACAATGATAGCGAGTATTGGATTTGACTCAAACACTTCGATACTTGAAATCGAATTCAAAAAAAATGGTGCAGTGTGGCAGTATTACGACTTCCCTGAAAGTACCTTTTATGAATTTATTGGGAGTGATTCAGTAGGAAAATTCTTCTTGGCTCACATTAGAGGTCAATACTCAGAAAACCAAGTAGGTTGAAGGAAGACAGAAAGTCAGCCCCCCGTTCGCCAGATGCTCCACATCTCATAATTACCGCGTTCGGCGGTTGGCTTCGCCACCGTCGGACTATTCTTGCAGGCTCCAGCCTGCGGTTAGCCAGAGTAATATAAATCCCCGCTGTCGCACGATTAGCTGCGCTGAGCTCGCAAAGTACGCTCGGTTGTATCGTGTGACTTTGCGCAGCAAAAGAATTTAAGAAGTCGTAGAATTGGCTTCGCTGAGTTCGTCCTTCGTCCTCGGTTGGCTGCGCTTACTTAGTTTTAAGAGTTTTGCTATCGCAAAGCCACACGAGAGGACTGGCTTTGCCGAGCTCGCACAGTACGCTCGGTTCGTGCGGCAGCGTAGGGAGGCTGGAACGGTTATGCTATTTGGTGCCGATGGGCAAATAGATATTGGGTATAGTAGCAATGCGCAGCTTACCGCTATAGGCACCCTTACCGAGCCAATTATCTTTTCGAGTTCAGCCGCATCTCCTGCTGCTGGTGCTTGGTACGGAATACAGCTATGGTGGAACAACTTACCAAATACCAAGTTCGATTACTGTGAGTTTAACTTTGCCGGAAAGGGAAGCGATTTAAGGCGGTCTGCGGTTCATGCCACAGGAACAAGCTTTATTGCCTCAAACTCTAAGTTCCAATCATCCTCTGGTTGGGGAATCTACCTTGATAAAAACTGTTCGGTTACGGGTACAGGAAATACATTTATATCGTGTGCCTTAGGCGACATTGGTCAGGACCCGAACTAAATTCTATAATCCACTTACCTTCCGTTGATTGAGTACATTAAGACCAGTTTAGGTGTGTCCTTATAAAAAGAGGGTGTCCGTTACTTTTGGACACCCTATTTTTATGTAGGCTAGTTATTAGTTTTTTGCTTGAAAGGAATCCTTTGGGGTTACTCCGTTTTCAGAACCTCTACAGGATTCGCTTTACCTGCATTTAATGCCCCAGCGGTTATGGTAAACACAATCACAACTGCCGATAGCACTATCCCAATGGTGTAGAACCACCAGCTTAGGCTGGTTTGGTAGGCAAACTGGCTAAGCCATCGGGTTTAAGACTAAACATTGCGCGTGAAGTGTAAATGTATGTTTTATAAGTACTAATTTTCAGGATAATAAATGCAAGAATGCGGTTGCTAACACTTTAATCTTTTTTATTTTTGGTAGGTTTTTGTAAAACACGGAAAAGAATATTTGTAAAAATCATTAAACATAACCATGAAAAGACTTTTCTCAGGCCTTTTTTGCCTAGTTGTGCTCCTGTTTAACGCTACTGCTCAGGAAAAAAACGATTCAATAGTTGGTACTACAAGCTACAATCAGGTAATAAAAATTGGTGAATCAAACCAAAAAGGCGTTTCCGATTTTTCTTACTTGCTCCAAGCCGAGGCTGTTGGCGTTAGTTTTACCAAGAAAGGTAGCGATCCAACTGTTTCTAACTCTCCCGTAATTAGAGGCAAGTCTAGTGATTTCTCTTTGGGTGTTCTATTTATTGTAGATGGTATTTATAGTACTGATATATCCTATCTGCATCCTGATGATATTGCGAGCATTGTTATTCTTAAGGATGCCACTGAAACCGCTCTCTACGGCGGACTGGGTATGGATGGTGTTATCATAATCAATACTAAGCAGGGCGATTCAAATAAAAAGTTAAAAGTTGATTTTAACTCCTTTCTATCGTTGAATAGCACATCCAAGCGCCATGATTTATTATCGGCAAAAGAGCTACGTTCTTACGTTACCGAGAATAATTTGACTGGTTTTTTTGATGGTGGAGCAAGTACCGATTGGCAGGATGAAATCTTTAGAAGTTCAATTTCACAGAGTTATAATCTTTCTCTTTCAGGAAAATTGAGTAACACGCGCTATCGTGTGTCTTTAACTCACCAAACTAATCCCGGAGTTGTAATTAGCTCAGGAAGAGAAGTCTCTGGAGTAACGTTAAGCCTCGCTCAAAAAGCCTTAAATAATAAGTTGGATGTTAGGCTAAATGGTTCCTTTGCTCGTTTTGAATCAACCATATTGCCATCGTATGCTGCTGAATCTCAACCTAAAAATCTTTTTTACCAAGCTTTTAAAAGAAACACAACCGATCCTGTTTATAACGATCAAGGTGATTACTATCAGAGTATGAGAGATTTTGCCTACTATAATCCAATGGCTATAATAGAGCATACATCAAACATAGAGACCAATTCCTTTGCTAATGTTGGGATTGGTGCTAGCTATCGTATATCCAACCATTTGGTTACAAACGCTACTTTTGGTTATAGTAATAGCAACTCGGACCTTAACTATTTGCAAGCCCCTGAGGCATACAACGGTTCTGGTTCTAATGCATATTATAAAGTAATAACGGATAAGACTAAAACCAATATAGATTTAAGTGCTAGTTATAGTAAGCAGATTTTTGCTACTAGTAATATAGATGTTAGTTTAGGTTTTAGTAATAGAATGTATAGTAACGAACTAGATGGGCTTGCTTATGGGTTCGATCTTGAATCCCATTCTGAGTTTGTCTGTCAGTCAATTTATGCCAAGGCTTCCTATGCTTATTTACAGCGTTACTCTATTGGTGCTTTATTGAATAAGGAGTTTTCTAAAACTAGTTTTAGGTATAGTGGTCCAGAAAACACTCTTGAAAGATCAAACCTATTTTATGCCCTAAGCTTGGGTTGGGACTTAAAGCAGGAGGCTTTTTTAAGAAATAACGCTAATGTAAATAGTTTGAAACTTAGATTAGGATATGGCATTACTGGTAATTATTATGCCGATTATTATGCATATCACATGGCTGTAGCATCCATAGATTCACTAAAGGTTGAAACGGCAACGGAACTTTCTTTTGGTTTTGATTTTTCAATACTCAAAAACCGTGTTGGAGGTAGCTTTACCTATTACATTAAAGATGCAAAAAATGCAGTAGGACTGATAACTGTGCCAATGCCTCCAAACCAGCTCCCTTTTGTTTCTGGTAATAGTACCTGGTATAATAATAGTGGATTTGAGATTTTGCTAAATACAGTGCCTGTTAAAACAAATAAATTAGAATGGATCTCAATAGTTAGTTTATTTGGTAATGCCAATAAACTGGTTGAAACGAAGGATAGGAGTACTAAGAGCGGACAAACATATTACCGTGGTTCTAGCGAATATACCCAAATAATTGAGGAGGGAAGTTCAACTCAGTTCTATTTACCAAGGTTTGCGGGTGAGTATAGAGCCGATGGCTGGCCCCTGTTTTATACCGAAAGTGGAGGAAAAACCAGCAACACTGATTTAGCAAAATTTGAGGAGATGGGGCAATATATTCCTCGTTATGAACTGGGTTGGGCTAACACCATTAAGTTTACTAATGGTATTGAGTGCTTTTTTAAGTTTAGGTATGCTGGGGGGTATAGCATATATAACGTAACGCGCCTTGATTTAAGCAATGCAAATTATTTTCCTACTCATAATATAAATAGAGAAGGACTATCGAATGCTCGTAATGGTTACCACAACACATTTCTTTCTAACCAGTACTTAGAAGACGCGTCTTATCTTCGTCTTGATAATGTTACGGTTAGTTACACTCTTAAACCTAAAAATGTAAAGTGGGGCGAGAGCTATAGGTTCTACGTTGGTGCAAATAACCTATTTACTATAACAAGTTATAGCGGATTCGATCCCGCAGGATACAGCACAGGTATCGATAATTATAGTGTATATCCATTATCCCGTTCGTTTATTGTTGGTGTTAGTATCGGCATTTAACCTAAATCCCCAATTCAATTATGAAACACATAGCATTAGCAGGTAAACTCTTAGTTTTGGCTCTATTTTTTGCTTCATGTACCACTAATGACAAAGCAAATCCTGTAGCGGAAAATGTTAGTGAAACCCCAGCCGTTTTAGTTGATAATAAAACCGATGTTGATATTACCTCTTACTCAAAGCGCAGTGGCTATAGCATTATTGATAAGCTTTTTAGCGAGGCACAGGATAAAGATCCTAACCTAAAAGCCCTTGTGAAAGAGATAAACGGAATGGACGATGTTGTAAACGATAGCTTGGCCAAGTTCAATAGGTACACTTCAACCATGGATATGTATTGGATTAGTGTGACCAGCCATATCAATCAAATATCCGATACGTTGTACCAAAAGGAGCTGCGCGATATTTTTGGCGCTTTGGAGAAATCGTATAGTAAAAGCATGGAACTTCACAACGAGAAGGAGAAAGAGATTGACACCAGAAAGCGTATGCTACAGGATACAGAGCTAATAATGAAGCTTGTTGTAACAGAACCAATGATGCATAACTATCAGCAAAATGAACGTCCAAATGCGAAAATCTTAGCTAATATTGTGGCAAAATACGACTCGTTGCTTAACCGCAGCAGGGAGTACACCGACATTAAAAAGTGATTTACACATAAATAGTACTTGAATCATGGATATCGATATTATTGCAGAGCTCCGATTTGTTGCAAAGGATAAGATGGCTGACCTAGAGCAGGCTCTTCAGCCCCGCCCATACCAAAAGCGCAAGCTGTTTGGGCTGCTCACCAAAACCGCCTACGAGGATGTTTTTGAGGAGTTTGTTGAGAAGAGCACTTCGTTGCACGACAGCTTTGAGGCCGAAGGCTTTCTTTACCTCTTTGATATGGCCAACATGTTTAACGATAAGTACAGCATCGACCTTACCGACGAGAAGTACATGCCGCTGATAGCTAAGCTGCTTAAACGTGAGGAGTACGCCCGTTTTATAGATTTCGACTACAAGGAGGTTATTCTGCCAAAGCTGGAGGCCATAACCGTTCCCACCGATATGCTGCAGCGCTACAATGAGTTTATTGGCTTTGAGAACGACGATGAGCGCATTCAGCATCAGCTTAGCGAGATTAATCGCGTGGTTGAGGCCATACGAAAGGTAACCCCCGATACGGTTCTTTACTTACGGGGCGAATCGATATAGAAATTTTCAGGCTGCTTAGTGCAGCCTTTTTTGTAAACTATTCATTTTCTGGAAAAAAAGATGTAAAATTGATATACAAAACGTTGAGTCCAGAAACAACATTATAAAACGGGGCGTAACCGAAAAGCCAAATGAGTAGGAATGTTTTAAATCGCTATTGTTATGAATTGATACCTTAAAGTATTAAAACAGTACGCTGATTTTAGCGGAAGAGCACGCAGAAAAGAGTATTGGATGTTTGTACTGTTCAATATCATTTTTGGTTTTGCTGCTGCCCTTTTAGACAACTTATTGGGCATTGCAATTGAAGGTATAGGCTACGGTCCTATTTATGGTCTTTATCTTTTGGCAATGATTATTCCTTCAATTGCAGTTGGGGTTCGTCGCTTGCATGATATTGGCAAAAGCGGCTGGATGATGCTTGTAGGTTTAATCCCTTTTGTTGGTGCTATTTGGTTGCTAATTCTGTTTGTGATGGACAGCAAGCCAGGGGCTAACGAGTATGGTCCAAATCCAAAGGAGTAATTATATTTTGTAAGAGGTGCCGAGCACTCTCTTTTTCATAGTACCGCGCCATTATCGGGAGAAGATAATGGCGCGTTTGCTTTTTAACACCTTTTTGGGAGGATAACGGCTTCACATTCTCCATATCTTCGTGCCATATTTTAGTAGCCCTTTCTAGATATGATTAACGAGATATTCCCTCATCGTTTCAGCAACCAGTTTGTTGTGGCTAGCGATGTTTCAGATAATGATTATGTGCTCCACTACCAAAATGGATCGCTGTTGCTAAAGTCCAATGGCGATGGTTACAATTTACCTCGCAGAAGTGACCTGCTTCCATCGTTTAACCTTAGCAGAAAGACTTTTATGTTTTCGCTAAACGATGTCCGCTGCTTCCTTGTTTGGAATGATACGTCTTACACCGGAACCAATCTATCCTACGTAGAGGTAAGCCTACTACGAACCCTGCAACCGCAGGAGGTAGCTTGGGTTGGCGTGGTTGGGCATCAGCTAATGGAGTGGTACTCGCAGAACCGCTTCTGCGGAAAGTGTGGCGCACCAACTCATGAAAAGGGCGATGAGAGAGCTATTGCATGTACATCGTGCAGCAATGTGCTTTACCCAAAAATATCGCCAGCAATAATAGTTGCCATTGTTTGCAACAATAAGATTTTGCTGGCGCACAACTCCAACTTTAGGAACAACTGGTACTCGCTGGTTGCCGGTTATGTGGATGTGGGCGAGTCGCTGGAGGAGGCCGTTGCCCGTGAGGTGAAGGAAGAGGTTGGGCTCGATGTTAAGAATATCCGCTACTATAAAAGTCAGCCGTGGCCCTTTTCTGGCTCAATGATGATTGGCTTTACTGCCGAAGCCGACGAAACACAGCCTGTGTGCCCCGATAACAAGGAGATTACCAGCGCCGAGTGGTTTACACGGGGGAATTTACCAAACCATCCACCCACAATTAGCATTGCTGGTGAGCTAATAGAACTTTTTGAGCAGGGAAAAATATAAAAGGAAAGGGCGCTAAATTTAGTCGCCCTTTCTCTTTATTGTCTATTTGCTGGCGTTTAGCCGTAATACAAAGTTTGCCGATTGTAGCACCTTACCTCTAAGGTTAGCCGATACGTTCTTGTTCTCCTCCAGCCACTGCTCTACAATGCGCTTAGCCTCTGGCGATGAGTGCCCCCAAAAAGCTTCATCAAGCCACATCTTTGGGAAAAAGATATCGCCTGTTCGTTGAATCTCTGGAAGTAAGTCTAGCGATGGCTTAAGGTATCCAATGGCATCGTTAGCGCGTAACGGATGGTTTAGCAGGTGCAGCGCCTCGGTAACCCAGGGTTCTGGCTTGCGGTTCTGGGCGTTGGCTAGCGATGCAAAAAACTGGTCGCGCTCAGCCTTACTTGCCGATGCTGCTTGGCTAACAAACAGGAACTTCTTTAGTCTATCGGGATTGGTTATGCGCAGCTCCTGCTTTTTTAGAATATCGCTTGCTGCGGGAGCATCCTTAAGGGCAAGCGTTAGCGCAAGGCTGGTAAAATCATCCTCGGTTAGCGCTACACCAAAAGCATGGGCTTTGCTATTCCAAATACCATACATGCGGTTAATACCATCGGGTGTAAGAGCCATGCTAATAAAGGCGTTGAGCACTGGACGTTTTTGGCTTGCATCCAAAATGCTGTTATCAAGAATGCTCATAAGCACTTGCTCTACTGCTGGAGCGTACTCATTTCTGGTTTCAGCGGGTAGCGTACGCCAGTATATGCTACTTAAAGTATTAAGTGCGTATTGCCTAATTTGAGCATTCTTTTCGGCTGAGATAGTGCTTAGCAAATGATTTAGAATATCCTTTTGGTCAACCTTAGCATCGAGGTATAGCTCGTATAGCATAACTAGCTGCGATGCTCGGGCAGTTTCGTTTGCTGGGAGGTTTGGGTTGGACAGTATCCATGCAAGCGTTGTAGAATCGGGGGTAAACCTGCCATAGCCAATACCTGTTGCGTTAGGTAATAGCGCTAGGGTTCTGTCTGCTAATGGGATTTGTTGCTTATTGTTCGATATTTCTATTGTGTGTTGGACTAAAGTGTCTTTGGTAACCTCAAGGTAATCAACAATCATGGGCATGGGTAGCAGGTTCATATCTACCACTTGGTTTACTGTGGCGCTCCCTTGCTGCATGTTGCTGTTTATTGTGGGCATTGTGGACTGGTAAACCCATGCGTTACTCCACTTCTTTAGGTTGTGGGTGGTCTCCTTATCTAAAATGGCAACTAGGTTCTCCCATGTTGCATTGCCCATGGCATAACTGGTTAGGTAATTCTGCATTCCCTTTCTAAATGCCGTTTCGCCTAAAAGTATCTCCAACTGCTGCATCATCACTGGAGATTTGTGATAGATTATATCGCCGTAAAGTGTTCCAGCGTAGAGTAGGTTCTCCAGTTCCTGGCGTATTGGGTTTGCCCCTTGGGTGCGGTCAACGGAGTAGGCTCTTGGGTGGTGCGATAGCAAGAAGCTAAGCTGATGATTAATCTCTGGGAACATGGGGTTTACAATCTTATCGGCAAATAGCCCTGCAAACACCTCCTTAAGCCAAACATCGTTAAACCAACTCATGGTAACTAGGTTTCCAAACCATTGGTGAGCAACCTCATGTGCAATTAGGTTTTGCTGACTTAGCTGCTGGTTTATAGATGGGTTTGGGTTTAGCATCAGCCTAGAGTCCCTGTAAAATATGGCTCCAGCGTGCTCCATTCCCCCGTACTGAAAATCGGGAATAAGCGCAATGTCCAGCTTATGGAAAGGGTAGGGGATGCCCGTGTACTCCTCCAGCCAGCTAAGGGCATTAAAGTGTGCATCGGCAATTGTTTTTGCATTCTGTTCCACCTTCTTGGCATCGGTTTCCCTATGGAACATGGTTAGGGTGCGTCCATTTTTGCTAAAAGTTAGCGTATCGTATATTCCTGCTGTAAAAGCAAATAGGTAGGTGCTTATGGGCTTAGTTTGGTGAAAGTTTAGCGTATGTGTGCTGTCGTTAACCAGTTGGCTGTTTAGCTTACCGTTGCTCATGGCAGTCCACGTTATGGGGATAGTAAGGCTTAGCGTGAATTGCGCCTTAAGGTTGGGCTGGTCGAAGCAAGGAAAAACGGTTGAGGCTCTATCGGGTACCAGCAGGGTGTAAAGGAACTCTTGGGAGCGGTTTAACGAGCCGTTCCCAGCAATAAACTCAATACCAACGCTGTTCTTGCCCTTGTGGGTATAATCGGCAGGAATGGTTAAATGTCCGTTGCTAAATACAAACTTACACGGCTTGCCGTTGCAGCTAACTGCTTTAATGCTGGTAGAATCGCTCCTAAAATCAATATAAATGGGTTGTTTACACAACAGGTTTACGCTAATATCTGCGGTACCCGTAACGCTTTGCACTTGTTGAGCGGGGATGTTAAAGCTAAGGGTATAAGCAATGGAATCGTAGTGCTGCTTGCGCCAGCTGGCTAGCTGCTCCGAAACGCCATCGGTAATTTTTGGTAGCTTGCCGCAGGAGAAAAGGAATGTACAAGAGCCAATTACCACTAAGTAAACCAAAATTTTATGCAACCTATTCATGGTCTATTTTATTAAAATCATTTTTACTATTGATGTAAAATTCCCCTAAAGGTTTCATTTTCTAACCACATATCAAAAAATAGCTAAATATTAGCATTTAATCACGCTAAATTGGTTTAAACAAATTATACTTGCAACCGTTTTTAAAAGCATAAAAATCATTATGAATAACTTGAAACAACTAGCCGTAATGTTACTACTAGGATTTACTGCAGTATCGTGCTCCGAGACTGTTAAGAATGAAAATCCTCTGCTTACCGAATTTAATACTCCGTTTGGTACGCCTCCTTTCCATCAGATTAAGCCAGAACACTACGTTCCTGCCATTGATTCTGCTATTAGCGAGGCTCGCAAAGAGGTTGATGCAATTGTTGCAAACCAGGATGCTCCAACTTTCCAAAACACCATTGAGGCGCTGGATCGCTCTGGTAAGCAGCTAGGGGTTATTACTAATATTCTATTTAACCTAAACTCTGCCGAAACCGATACTACTCTTCAAAAAATTGTACGTGAGGTATCGCCAAAACTTACCGATTTTGGTAACGACATTAACCTTAACCCTGAGCTTTTCCTTCGCGTTAAAGCGGTTTATGATGTTAAGGATAGCCTAAATCTAACTGTTGAGCAAACTACACTACTGGAAAAGACTTACCGTGGTTTTGTTAGCAGTGGTGCTAATCTGGACGAGGCTGGTAAGGAGAAGTTCCGTGCCATTTCTCGCGAGCTATCGGACCTTTCTCTTCAGTACGATGAGAACCTACTTGCCGAGACTAACGGTTACACACTAAATATTACCGATTCTGCTAAGCTATCGGGTCTTCCTGCTGGTTTTGTTGAGGCTCTTGCAATGGCTGCAAAGGAGCAAGGAAAAGAGGGTTGGGTAGTTACCCTTCACGCTCCCCTTTACATTCCTTTTATGAAGTATGCCGACAATCGCGACCTTCGTCGTGAGCTATTCGTTGCATACAACAGCCGCTGCTTTAAAGGCGACCAGTACGATAACCAAAAGGTGCTTAAGCGTATTGTTGAGCTACGTTTAGAGATGGCTAAGCTTCTAGGTTTTGAAACCTATGCCGATATCGTTCTAGAGGATCGAATGGCCGAGAAGTATGAGAAGGTTAACCAGTTCTTAAACGACCTCCTTGCAGCATCGGTTCCTGCAGCTAAAGCAGAAGTAGCCGAAGTTGAAGAGTTTGCTAAAACCCTTGGTTTTTCTGGTAAACTTGAGCGTTGGGACTGGTCTTACTACTCAGAGAAGCTTAAGAACAGCAAGTACAGCTTTAACGAGGAGGAGCTAAAGCCTTACTTCCAGCTTGAGAAGGTTCGCGATGGTATATTTATGCTTGCCAATAAGCTGTATGGCCTAAGCTTTCAGCCAAACACAAACATTCCAGTGTATCACTCCGATGTAACTGCTTACGAGGTTTACGATGAGTCTGGCCGTTTCCTTTCGGTTCTTTACCTCGATTTCTTCCCACGTGCAGGTAAAAGCGGTGGTGCTTGGATGACCAGCTTCCGCTCACAGTACCGTAACGAGAAGGGTGAGGATGTTCGCCCATTCATCTCTGTGGTTTGTAACTTCACCAAGCCAACCGAGAGCGCACCATCATTGCTAACCTTTGATGAGGTTACCACCTTCCTTCATGAGTTTGGCCATGCGCTTCACGGTATGCTTTCCGATGTAACCTATAGCTCGCTTAGCGGAACTTCGGTTTACCGCGACTTTGTGGAGCTTCCCTCACAGATAATGGAGAACTGGGCTGTTGAAAAGGAGTTCCTCGATCTTTTTGCTAGTCATTACCAAACAGGCGAGAAGCTACCTGCGGAGCTAATCCAAAAGATTATCGATAGCCAGAACTATCTTGCAGGCTACATGTCGGTTCGTCAGCTTAGCTTTGGTATTATTGATATGGCTTGGCACACCCTTAAGGCGCCATACACTGGCGATGTTAATGCATTTGAGCGTAAAGCTATGGCTGCCACAGAAACCTTCCCCGAGGTTAAGGGTACCAACTTTAGCACCGCATTTTCGCACATTTTTGCAGGCGGATATGCTGCTGGTTACTACAGCTACAAGTGGGCAGAGGTGCTTGATGCCGATGCTTACTCTGTGTTCAAGGAGAAGGGCATCTTTAACAAAGAGGTTGCTAAATCGTTCCGCGAAAACGTTCTTTCTAAAGGCGGAAGCGAGCACCCAATGGTTCTTTACAAGCGTTTCCGTGGCCAAGAGCCAACCGTTGATGCACTACTTGTACGAAGCGGTCTTAAATAGAGCTAGTTAGCTAAATATATCCCTTTTACGGGGAAAAATACTGAGTGGCAAGGAGCGTTAACCTCCTTGCCACTTTTTTATTTAGTAAAACCTGATACAAACCTTTCGATGTGTAGAGTTGCATTATGGTAATAGCACAAACTTTTCCCGCAAAACTTGACTTTTAGCTTATATAAAGCTAACTTGATAGAGAACCAAAAAACTAAGTTATGGACGAAAAGCTGATAGTAATAGCGGTTGATTCCTTTGCTAGTGCACAGGTTTTGCAAACATACCTTGAGGCAAACGGAATTAAATGCTTCTTGCAGAATGTAAACTTGGTTCAATCGGCTGTATCCGATGGGGTTAAAGTACAGATTAAGGAGTCAGATGCAGAGCGAGCTCTAAAGCTTATATCCAAGGTAAAGCTTGAGCAAGAAGCTGTTAAGGTAGTTAACCCACGGAAAATCCTCGTCCCAGTAGATTTTTCGCAACCCTCTGAGAATGCTGCATATTTTGCATTGGGCTTAGCACATAAGTATGGTGCCGAAATCAAGCTGCTTCATGTTTTCAACTCACCAATTATCGATTTAATACCCTTCTCCGACGTAACAACCATCCAAATTGATATTGATGTTAGCTATCACATTCTTCATAAGAATGCCAAGGAGCAGCTACTTAAGTTTCATGCTAAGGTAAAGAGCTATGCCAATCAGCATGGAATGGGCGATGTGCGCGTTGGTTATGCCCTTCGCGAGGGCGTTGCAAGCTACGGGATAACAGAGATGAGCAACCAGTATAAGCCCAGCTTCATTGTAATGGGCACCAAGGGCGAGGGGTTTAGGAATACCGAACTTGTGGGCAGCGTGGCAAAGGATGTGCTGGAGAGCACACGCATCCCAGTGCTGGCCATTCCTGAGTCGGCAAAAATGGTTGATTCAACCCAAGTTCGTAAAGTGCTATACGCAACGCGTTTCGACGATTACGACTTCATGGCCATTCGTAAGCTAATGAACATTGTATCGCCATTTAGTGCTCAAATACACTGCGTAAACGTATCGTCCGATGCCGATAGCTCTTTGGCAAAGGCCAAAATGGCATCGCTGGAAACCTACTTTAAGCGTGTTGCTCGCAAAACCCATATTATTTGCGAGATTGTGGAGGGTAAGAATATGGTGGAAACGTTTACCGATTATGTAAAGGAGAATGGTATTGACCTAATAGCCATAACCACTCAAAAGCGAAATCTTATTTACAAGATATTTAACCCATCACTCTCCAGGCGTTTGCTTTTCGAATCGGACATTCCAGTGCTTATGTTCCATGCATAGCAAAAAAGAGGGCTTTTGGGGCCCTCTTTTTAGTTGTAGATTAAAACCTCTACTAGTTCGATTTCATATTGTGGAACACATTGGTCACATCCTCGTCCTCTTCAATCTTTTCCAGAAGCTTTTCAATTTCGGCTTGTTGCTCCTCGGTTACATCCTTAATTTCGTTTGGAATTCTCTCAAACAGGAATGTTAGAATGTGGAACCCATTATCTTCAAGGTAGCGCTGTATCGGTCCAAAATTGGTGAACTCTGCGTAGATCATGATATAATCCTCTTCGGCAAAAATCTCCTCAACACCAAAGTCAATTAGCTCAAGTTCTAGTTCCTCAATATCTACACCCTCTTTTTTCTCCACCTTAAATGAGCACTTACGCTCAAAAAGGTAGTCGCACATGCCGCTGGTTCCAAGAGACCCGTTGTACTTGTTAAAGTAGCTACGGATATTGGCCACAGTACGGGTAGGGTTGTCGGTTGCTGTTTCAACAACAACGGCAATACCGTGGGGTGCATATCCTTCGTAAACAACCTCTTTGTAATCCTTCTGATCCTTTTCGGTTGCCCTTTTCACCGCCCTGTCGATATTGTCTTTGGGCATGTTCTCCACCTTGGCATTTTGAATTAGCAGGCGCAACCTAGGGTTGGTTGAAGGATCAGGACCTCCAGCTTTTGCTGCTATCGTAATTTCTTTGCCAAGTCTGGTAAATACGCGGGCCATATTGCCCCATCTCTTCATCTTTCGCGCTTTGCGATATTCAAATGCTCTTCCCATTTTAATATTTTTCTAACAGTTGCGCAAAAGTAGAAAGAATGATTTAACTATAAATGCTTTACCCCAATAAATTTTCTGGGTGTTTGGGGAATTAGTGTTTACTGTTTTGTTACAGGTGACGAGTTACTAGTTACATTGGAAGAGTGGTGGTGTCTGGTGTTTAGTGTCTGGTGTTTAGTGTTTAGTGTCTGGTATTTAGTGTTTTGTCTAACATCTCAAATCTAACGTCTAACATCTCAAATCTAACGTCTAGCATCTAACATCCAACATCTTTCTCCTTTAACCTTCAAATATCACCCCGCTAGTACTGTTTAAAGAATAGGTGTTTTGTGGTTGGAGTTTAGTTAGTCTTAAATCTCAAATCTAACGTCTAGCATCTAACTTATAACCGTTTATCTCTTAAGCACCATAGGTGCGACATCTTTGTAGAAATGGAGGATATGCTGATTTTATAGCGCCGTAGGTGCGGCATCTTTGTAATCAAAGTGACTAAAAATCTTTTAGCCCTTAGTTGTAGCATAGTGATTAGTGTTTGGTTTTTAGTGTTTGGTTTTTAAGTGTTTTGTCTAGCATCTCAAATCTAACGTCTAGCATCTACCGTCTAGATTAGTGTTTGGTATTTAGTGTTTTGTCTAATATCTAACATCTCAAATCTAACGTCTAACGTCTAACGTCTAACGTCTAACGTCTCTTAATCTTTCTTAAACCCTCTTAATTCTATCCCCATTTCCTTATTTTGATGTATTATTGCAGTTAAATACTATTGTAGCATGGGCATTGATTATTCGGTATTCAATGGACTTACCGACCAGGAAGTTGCAGATAGCAGAGAGAGATTTGGTGCAAATGTATTAACACCCGCACCCCGTGATCCATGGTGGAGGTTACTACTCGAAAAATTTGACGATCCCATAATCCGTATCCTTATCATTGCTGCAGTAATAGCCATTGCTGTTGGTAGTGTAAATGGTCATTACGTTGAGGGTATTGGGATTATTGTGGCCGTTCTACTGGCAACGCTCATGTCCTTTTTTAACGAGTTTAAGGCTGGCAAGGAGTTCGATATTCTAAACAAGGTTAACGACGATGTTGCCGTTAAGGTAATACGTAATGGAAACGTTACAACAATCCCCAAGCGCGATGTTGTTGTGGGCGACTATGTAATTGTTGAGCAGGGCGAGGAGATCCCTTCCGATGGAACCCTACTCCAGTCGGTTTCGTTACAGATAAATGAGTCGGCTTTAACTGGCGAACCTGTTACCGAGAAGTTTGTAGATGAACGGGAGGGGTTCCATGAGTCAACCTACCCACACAATATGTTACTAAAAGGCTCTATTGTTGTTGAGGGTAATGGGGTTTACGTTACCACAGCAGTTGGCGATAGCGCCGAAATTGGTAAAACGGCTCGTGAGGCAACCATACAGGTTAATGAACCAACTCCTCTTGCTCGACAGCTGGAGCGGCTTAGTAAGTTAATTGGCGTTGTGGGCTTTGGAGTATCGGCAATTGCTTTTTGGGCTTACCTTGTAAGCGATATACTTCAGGGTGAGTTCCTGCTTACACCTACTCAGTGGTTTACATTTAGTACAATGCTAGTTGCCGTAGGCATTGCGCTTTCAAAGGTTTGGGTACCCATGCTATCCGATTTCTTCGATATTATTAAACGGCCCATAAAGCTGCCTGCCTTTTTATGCAAAAAGGGAACCGTTTCGGTTATTATGCCCCTTGTTATTGGCGGTGGTGTGTTTCTACTTGTGGCTGTGCTTTCATACTTTTTATTTGGAATTGATTTTTTAAGCTCTACTGCGTGGTTCTCCCTAGAGCAAGGTGAGCGACTGCTGCTTTACTTTATGGTATCCATAACGCTAATTGTGGTTGCAGTACCAGAAGGGTTAGCCATGAGTGTTACTCTTAGTTTGGCTTATAGCATGCGTCGCATGACGGCTACTAATAACCTAGTGCGAAAGATGCAAGCCACCGAAACCATGGGGGCTACAACAGTTATCTGTACCGATAAAACGGGTACCCTTACCCAGAACAGGATGCGAGTTGTAGAGGCAACCTTCTTCTCCTCACCCCAAGAGCAGCAGGGTAGTGGAGCCATTTCACATATTCTTTTGGGCTCATTTGCGGTTAACTCAACGGCTCATCTCGACTTTACCACACCAGAGCTTAGCGTGGTTGGTAACCCTACCGATGGAGCTTTGCTTCTTTGGCTGCACGACAAAGGAGTTGATTACCGCGATGTGCGCAAGGATTTCCATGTGGCAAATCAGCTCTCATTTTCCTCAGAGCTCAAGTATATGGCCTCATTGGGGTACTTTAAGGCCAACGGACAGTGGATGGTACTAGTTAAAGGAGCCCCAGATATTTTAGCTGGTAAGTGCGCTACCGCCTTAACCCAAGCGGGAGAGGTGCCCATGGCAAGCCTTGGTTTCGATCCCTTAAGCGATGTGGTTGCTCTGCAAAACAGGGGTATGCGTACCATTGGGTTTGCATACAAACCTCTTGCTGCTAAGCCCGATGCCAATGCAACAGCTCAGCAATTCGTTTCAGATCTAACGCTTTTGGGCTTTGTGGGTATTGCTGACCCTATACGTTCTGATGTTGCTGCTGCCATTGCCGATTGCAAAACTGCAGGTATTGAGGTTAAAGTGGTAACTGGCGATACATCGGCTACAGCCATGGAAATTGGACGTCAAATAGGGCTAATTGGACCCAACGATAGCAATGCAACCATTGCAGGTGCCGAATTTGAGGCGTTGCCCGACTCGCAAGCTTCGGCTGTGGTTGAAAACATCAGCGTAATGTACAGGGCACGCCCTTCCGATAAATTGAAACTGGTGCGCTTGCTTCAGGAAATGGACGAGATTGTAGCTGTAACTGGCGATGGAACAAACGATGCACCTGCACTTAATAAGGCAAACGTTGGACTATCAATGGGGTCGGGTACATCTGTGGCTAAGGAGGCTTCGGATATTATTCTGCTCGACGACTCGTTTGCCTCAATTGTGAATGCCGTTAAATGGGGGCGTTCATTATATCAGAATATCCAGCACTTTTTGTTGTTCCAGCTAACCATAAACCTGTTGGCACTGCTAATTGTGCTAATAGGGCCTATTATTGGGGTAGATTTGCCGCTCACGGTAACCCAAATGCTTTGGGTTAACCTTATTATGGACACATTTGCGGCGCTTGCCCTAGCTACAGAGCCACCTCATGCTGGGCTAATGCATAAAAAGCCTCGCCGTACAACCGATTTTATTCTAACCAAACCCATTCAACGGGGAGTATTGGTTACGGCGCTGCTATTCTTTGCAATGTTTGTTGCGCTACTCTTATACATGCATGCCGATGGGATTATGTCGCCACAAGAGTTAACCTTCTTTTTTAATGTTTTTGTGCTGGCACAGCTATGGAATCTATTTAATGCTAGGGCATTTGGTACCTCCGAATCGGCATTTAAGGGCTTGTCAACCAATAAAAATTTTGTTCTTATTGTGCTTTCAATCCTATTTGGACAATTCCTTATAGTGCAGTTTGGTGGCGCCTTTTTTAGAACAGTTCCACTTTCATTAGATTACTGGATTGCTACCTTTGTGCTAACCTTCCCAGTTATTGTTGTTGGGGAGCTAATCCGCTTTGTTAATCGTTAAATGAGAAAGTAAAAAAGATATTGGCATGAAAAGTAGAAGTGATTTAACCCGTTCCGAGATTGATGCTATAATTAGTGCCTCCGAGGTATGCCATGTAGGTATGGTTGATGGCGACAATGGGCCATATGTTCTACCCATGAACTTTGGATATAACCAGGGGCGTATCTTTATTCATAGTGGACCAGTTGGCAAGAAATTGGGCTTATGGGAAAAGGACAATAGGGTTTGCCTTGCCTTTAGCACCGATTATAAAATGCGCATTCAGAATGAGAGTGTAGCTTGTTCATACTCCATGCGCTACAAGAGTGCATTGGTTTACGGTCGTTTAAAACCTGTAGAAGGATTTGACGATAAGGTTGCTGCACTCAATGTAATTATGGCTCATTACACTCAGAATACGGAGTTTGCGTACAGCAAACCAGCAGTTGAGAACGTTAGGGTTTTTGAGGTAGAGGTGGACCGTATGGATGGTCGTATTTACGGTTACTAACCTATTTTTCCCTTATATTTTAATTATTAACAGTGATGAAACTGTTTGCTAGGATACGCCAATCGTTAGCGCTTGTAATTGCAGTAACGTTGTTTATTGCGGTGCGCTTTGTTATGGCCATTCCAGAGGTTTCATTATCTGGCAAAAGCAATATTCAGGATTCCGATGTCGATCCTAACGTAAACATTATAGAGCTGTTTAGCACCCTAAGCAGAGGGATGGTAGTGGGGCAAGTATCTTCAACCGAGAAGGTACAGTTTCAGGTACCCGTTTTTTACGTTATAGGCGAGAGTCGGTTGTATTCAACAGTAGATGGAGGACTTTATGGGTTGCAACCAAAGGAGCGAGCCGTTACAGCGGTATCAAAGTATATCCTTGGGCGCAACCTGCGTATTTAGTGATTTGCATTCCTATTCTAGTTATAAGTATTGTTGAATCACTTAATCTTTTGAATATGCAAACAGAAGTAAATAAGAAGGATACCCCTTTTTGGGTATCGTTTCTACTATTCATGGGAATTGTTGGAGCCCTAATGCTTTTGGCTTGGTTTTTAATGTAAGCAAATTCCCTTTGGATAAATAGTATAGGCTGGCGCAAATTTGTGCCAGCCTTTTTTGTGGAAATGGGTATCAAAAAAAGAGCTAAAAAGCTGACACGATATCGAAAAAGGTTTATTTTTATTACAAGAATAATGTAGTTTTCTGCCTCTAAACAAAAATGTGAAAGCATGGCAAATGTCAGAGATCTAAAGAAAGATGTGAAACAGATGGTGAGGCATTTTTTAAATGAATGTTACTCACAGCTTGCATATAATCCACCTCTCCATCAGGAGAATATACTTGATATTATTGCTGATACAGTTCTGCTTCAGGATGATATAATATCACGTATTAATTCTGCTAGCTACAATAAAAAGAGCCGAAAGGCTGGTAAATCATACTACCAAGAGCTTGCAGTTGAATTCTACGATAGGGTAATAGAGCTTACCGAGAGGCTTAATTCATTGGAGTTTTAGCTATGAACGGACAATTTCATAACCTTGCCATAAATAGGTACAGCTGTAGGGATTATCAGGATAGGATGCCTGAACGGAGCACTATTCTTCAACTGTTTGAAACAGTAAGGGTTGCGCCCTCGGCAGCCAACGCACAGCCTTGGCACTTTATTATTGTAGATAAATCGCCCTTGCTCAATGAAGTAAAGTCTTGCTATGCAAAGCAGTGGATTCAATCGGCTCCATTGGTAATTGTAGCCTTGGGAAACCACAACCAATCGTGGAGGCGCGCCGATGGAAAGGAGCATGTAGATGTTGATTTGTCCATCGCAATAGATCATTTAACTCTTGCTGCAACCGATATGGGGCTTGCTACTTGTTGGATTTGTAAGTTTGATGCGTTTAAATGTGCCGAAATCCTAAACCTTCCCAAGCACCTTTCGCCAGTTGCACTTATCCCGTTGGGGTATCCTGCCGATTCTCCAGATACAACGCGACATGCAAAGCAGCGCAAACCCTTGGAATCCATTATTTCCTTTAATGGGCTTTAATGCCTAGTGGCGCTACAGGCCCGTTCTGTGCGCCTTTACCATTTTTGCTAAAACTTTTGCGTTTCCATTTGTAACCCTGTTTAGCTCTTCCCAAAATTTTGGGCCATGATTTTTTTCCTTGGTATGAGCAAGCTCGTGAAGTATAACGTAATCGATTAGCTCATCGGGAAGCTTCATTAGGTAGATGCTAAGGTTAATGTTGTTTCTACTAGAGCAGCTGCCCCATCTGCTTTTTGTTTTTTTTATACTAACGGAGCTAAAGCTGTAACCAAACATGTTGGCGAGCTCTTCCACTCTTTGAGGTAGAATGGCTTTGGCTTCGGCTCTCCATGCTGTTTCAATGGCCGTTTCTGCTGCATTTTGAAATGCAGTATCCTCGGGTTTCCAATGTTTTGGGTAGTAAACTTCAATTGTTGGTGTACGGCGCTTAATCAGGAGTGAATCCCCACCCACAGGAATAAACGATAATTTATGCAGCTTAGTGGCATAACCCGTTTCGGGGGTTACAATGGGTGCGTTAGATTTTCGAATGGACTGCTTCTCTTTTATCCATTCAGCTTTAGATAAAACAAACTGCTCAGCACTTTTAAAAGACAGAAATCCGGGTATTGTTACCCGGATTTCTGTTCCTGCTTTAATTGAGAGCGTTAACCTTTTTGCTCTTCTATTGCGTTTGTAAGTAACGGTTCCAATCTCGGGATACTCCTTAACTACAACCTTACTAACCTGTTTACTGTTTAAGAACCCAACCATTTGGAAATGCTTTCTTTTTTCTTGCCAAATCATCCTTTGCTGCTTCATAGGTAGTATATGTTCCTATGGTCACAGCACTCATCCCATTGGAGCGAATAATTACCCTTGCTCCAAATCCTTTTTCTGTGAGCTCTTTTGCGTAGCTACTTGCATAGTCGGCATTCTGAAAACTACCCACTACAAGGTGATAGTTTCCTGTTGGAGCAATTGCTTTTGGTTCTGTAACCACCTTTTTGCTCTGGGCTATCTTTGTAGTTTCATCAGCCTTACTTTTTGTGGGGGTAGGGGTATCGCTTTTTGCAACTGCTGGTTCTGTTGTTTTTTCGTTGCTTTGTGTTCCTAACTCCTTGTTTACTTTGTCCATTTCTTTAGCAAATGCAGCCTTTTCTTTGGCATCAGTATCTGTTCCTGATGTGTTGTTGGAATCTAGCACAAGAGTTTTTATTAGGAACATACTTGCAGCAATGGCTACAACTATACCAGCAAAGGCTGCAACGTAAACCACTGGAGATTGCTTCCTCTTTTTGGGAGGTTCATTGGAAGTGGGCTTATCTACATGCTGGTTTACATCAGGCGATTTTTTTACTCCGCTAGGTGTTTTCTTACTTGGAGTAGTATGTTTTGCTGTTGGTGCGCTTTTGGTTGGGGTTGGTTGCACTGTGTGCTTCTCACTTTGCTTACTAGTAGTAGGTTCATCTTGAGTAATTTCTGTTTCAGAAATTAGATCAAGCGTGTCCGACTCTGATATAGAATCAACGTTAACCGTTTTGTTTTCCTCGGTGGGTTTACTCTCAGAAACCGAAGGTTTGCTAGGTGCTACAGTTTTTTCCTCTGTTGTTTTTGGGCTTGTTAAATCAGTAGCATTACCAATGGTAAAACTTACCGTTCCTCTTGAGTCCTTGTTTAGAAAGCCAAGCTCACCAACCTGGTAGTAGCCTTTGCTAAGGAGTTCTTCCTTAATGTTCTCGGTAAGACTAGCTATTTGGTTTCCAGCTTCGTCCTTGGAAATTCCTTTGCTTTTTGCAAGGTAATCCTCAAGCATCCCATCATTGTATCTTAGAAATGGGCTAAAGGTCACATTTTCTGCCAAAAAACCTTTGTCGCTATCTTTAACCAAAAATGCGCCAAAACCAGGAAGAATGGTTCTGGTGTTTTGTTTTATAAGTTCAGAAAGTTCTCTGTTTGTCATGTGATTTAATTTTCGAAGCTGTGAGCTGTTAGGTAAAAGTTACGCTTAATTAAGAATAGTAGCGTTGCAGTACTTTGTATAAAGTTGCTACTAATCTGCTTGTTGTTTTAGTGTAACACTATGCTTTTCTCTCAAATACCAAAAGTAAAACATTTTTTTTTCTTGTCAACCAAAAAATGGCATTGGATGTGCAAACAGGTGAGTTTAGCAAAATATAAAAGTTATAGTACTTTTACATGGTCCTTTTTTTATATGTTGGACCCTTAATTAAATGATATAGTTGTGAGTAGGACTTTAACATCTTATGTAAAAATTGGTTTTATAGCTTACCTAACGATATTATCTGTATTTGCACAAGCCTATTCAGATGAGGAGTTGGTTAAGATTAAGAAGAGTATTGACATTAAAAATCGATTGGCCGAAGAGTATCGGAACAAGAGTTTAGATTCCACATTATCTATTGCATCCTTAGCGTTGCAGGATGCATTGACTGCTAGGTATTTAAAGGGTATCGTTTCTTCGTATAATAACATTGGCTATGTAGCATTCATAAAAAAGCAGTATGCTGAGGCATTGAACAGCTATTTTCAGGTCTTGTCCTATGTAAACAGATCAAAAATTCTTGATTTGGAAGTACTGCCCATCGATTTGATGTCGGTATCAGCCGAAATAGATAAGTTAGATTTTGTTCAACCTAGTAAAATAGATCCTCAGGAAGCGCGTGATATCACCATTGTTGTTGGGCGTGCATACAATAACATAGGTCTTGTTTTTATCGAATTGGGCAACTATGAGAAGGCCTTGCTTTGCCTTCGCCAATCATTAAACCTTAAGGAGGAGCTGAGCGATTGGAAAGGCGTTGCGGTTACTCGTTATAATCTGGGCGTAATAAACTCCAATCTCGATAACTTTGCTGAGGCAAAAAGTTCATTCAAAAAGTCGCTTACCATATCGGCTAGCATTGGCGACTCACTTGGAGTAATGGCTTGCTCTTTCGCCATAGCCAATATCTACTTACAGCAGAACAACGTAGATTCTGCCATGGTTTACATAAAAAATAGCGATACTTACAAATGCCTGAAAGCCTCACAGGACGATGGTATTCGTTACGCATTTCTGCTAGCAAGTTCGCTTATAAAGAGCGGCAATTGGAATAGCGCCGACTCGCTTGTGAAAAAGGTTGAGCGGTACTGGTTAGCAAAGGACGATTTTTCCAATTTGGCCGAGCTATACCTTGTTCTTGCCGATTTCCATATGGAGTCTAACGCTACCCAAGCCGATAGATATTTAGCGCTTGCTGTATCTGCCGCAAGTAAGTCAGCCGATGCGCGTATGCTGGCACAGGCTCACCAAAAGTTCTCTGCCTTTTATGAACAAAGGGGGAACTTTAAAAAGGCCTATAAGCATTACGTACAGGCAAATCAAATTAACGATTCCATTAAGGACACGCAGCTTAAGAATTCATTTGCCGAGCACCAAATTCTTTACCGGTTGGAGCAAAAGGAATCGGAAAACTACCTGCTAAGGCAAAACAAGGAAATTAACGACATGCGATTTAAGTCGCAGAGGTACTGGTATGTACTTATTGTGGTAATTGCCATTGTAGCGCTTGTATTTGCTTTGCTAATCTACCTGTTATACCGCTCAAAGACTAAAGCAAATGCAAATTTGGTGGAGCTAAACAGGAGCCTCGAAGCCAGAGTAGAAACAAGAACCAAGGACTTAAAAGAAGCCCTTTCGGTTGCCGAGGAGGCAAACAGCTTAAAAAATGCTTTCCTAGCAAACATTAGCCACGAGATTCGTACCCCTTTGAATGGGATTATGGGCTTCTCTTCGCTGCTTAGCAACGAAATTCCGGAGAATAGCCCATTCCAGCGCTATATTGATGAGATTAATAACAGTAGCAACAGGCTTATGCACCTATTGAACAACTTGGTTGACATAAGCAGAGCCGAGTCCAACAATATTCGACTTAGGATACTTCCCTGCGAGATTAATAGTTCCATAGAGAGTGCCATTGAGCAGAATAAGCTCGATTTACAGCAAAAGGGAATTGTTGTTGAGTCAAATTTGGCCTCACTACCAACAATTATGGCCGATCCCGAGAACTTAACCCGTGTTCTTTTTATCGTGATAAACAATGCAATTAAGTACAGTGGCAAAGAGCCAATAGTTGTATCCTCCAAATTTGATGAGAACCAGGGGGTTGTTCGCATTGAGGTTGAGGATAAGGGTATTGGCATTGATGCCGACTACTTGCCCTTTATCTTTGAACCTTTTAGGCAGGAGAGCTTTGGTTTAAGTAGATCGTATCAAGGTGCAGGACTGGGGCTTCCCCTAGCAAAGCGGTTACTTCACCTTATGGGTGGAAAAATTGAGGTTATTTCCCGGAAAGGAATTGGCACTAGGGTGATTATATCATTCCTGATTAAGCGTAACGAGTCGGCTTTAGAGGTTCAAAAGCAAGCAAAGAGGGCTTCTAGTGCTGGTAGGTCGCAAAAGGGGGTTAAACCAAAGGTGCTAATAGTTGAGCCCAATGCTTATACTCGGTTCTACCTTCAGAACTTACTTGTTAACTATGCCGAGGTTATCGTTGCTAGAGATGGTAATGCTGCCTTGAGCATACTTGCAAACTCCGCAACTTACGGTAAGCCGTTTGCTCTTATAGTTCTTGATAATAGAATGCCCCAGCCCTGGAGTATAGAAACACTTATAAAGGAGGTTAATCAGCGATGGCCCGAGTACAAAAGCAAGGCATTTTGTGCCCAGCTAAATGAGGGAGAAACGGCAAATATCGATCTGCTTAAAGCTGCAGGGTGTAATCATGTAGTAAATAAGCCCATAAGTAAGGAGAAGCTGTTTCACCTTTTGCATACATGGCGAAACAGCAAAGCTTAGCCGCTCTAGTGGCTATCGGTTGTTAGCACAAACCTCTTCAATTAACCTAAGTACCTTATCTACAGAGTAGGGTTTGGTCATTAGCTGGTCGAACCCTGCATCCTTAAAATCGTCGAAAAAGGTTGCTGGATTATGAGCTGTTAGTGCAATAATGGGGATTTTATTCTTTGGTGCAGGAAAGTTATTCCTAATGTATTTTGTGGTTTCTAGCCCGTTCATTACTGGCATTTCAATATCCATTAGAATGGCATCAAACTCCTGTTGGCTTAACTTATCTATCGCCTCTTTCCCATTTTGCGCCTCAACATAAAAATCGCAAACCTTTTTTACAATTTCAGTTAAAAGGAATCGATTCACAAAAATGTCATCAACAATCAAGAGCCTAAATTTTCTATCCATAAGGAGAGGTGTAAAAAGAATTAACCTAATCGGCTTAGGGTGTTAATAATTTTGGGACTAGTAATGGTTATTTGATTTCGATCCATCTCAATAATCTTATCGTGCTTAAACTCCGACATGGTTCTAATTAGGCTTTCCTTAGTTGTTCCAGCCAGTTCTGCCAGTTCCTGCCGTGTTAAAGGGAACGAAAAGGTGTTAGAGTGGTATATTTCCTCCGCAAAGTAAAGAATAATATCGGCAACTCTACCAGGCAGCTGCTTGTATAAAAGGCTGGATACCCTAAATAGATCGGAGATATTATCCGTGCTTAGCTGCTGTATTATGCTGGCTGCAAACTCTCCGTTCGTTTTAATTAGCTGCATAAAGCACTTTGGGTCAATGGAAAGGATTGTTGTTGGTTCCAGCACCGAAGCGGAGTAGTGGTAAACCTCACCGCTAAAAATGGATGAAAGGCCAATGAACGCTCCCCCTTTGTCAATTCTCAGTAGTAGGTTTTTCCCTTTTCTCATTTCTCTAGACACTTTCACTAACCCAGAATAGATGTACAAAACGTGCGAGGTTCTGGCGTTTTGCTTAATGATTGTATCGCGTCTTGAGTATTCAACAAGTGTAGAGTTGCCCAGCAAAAGTTCCTTTTCCTCTTGGCTTAACAACGAGGAAAAAAGTACATTATCTAGCATATCACTTTCATTTGCAAGTACATTAGGCTGCTCCATACACAATAGTTTTAGGCTTTATTGGTTCCCTAAAATAGGAAATGCTGATGAGAAAGTGATCTAAATCACCACTTTTCAGTAAGCAAACTCACTAAAAATGTTTTGCTATAAGAAAAATGTCTGTGTACTTTTGAGAAAAAGTGATTCTCATGGCCAAATCAGAAAAAAAGATTCTCATTGTTGATGATTCTACAACAAATCAAGTTCTCCTAGAAGCAATACTCGAAGAGGAGGGCTACAGCGCTCAAACCGCTTTTGGTGCAGTAGAGGCGTTAAAATTAATGGAAAAAAATCAATTCGATTTAGTTCTTCTAGATTTACTAATGCCTCAGGTGAGTGGTTTTGATTTCCTGAAAAAGATTAAGGAGAACTCGGCATTTGCCAATGTTCCTGTAGTTGTAGTTTCTGCCGTTGGCTCTCCAGAGAACGAAGAACTGGTTAAATCGTTAGGAGCTAGAAGTTTGTTTAGCAAACCCATAGATATCCCGCTATTCCTAGAGGAAATAAAAACCGTATTAGCATAGCTATGTTAACATTTTACTATCCATACTGTACCGATGGTAATGTTGTGAGCATAATAGTTTACTATGTCCGGGTTAAACGCTACACCGGAAAAATCTAATTTGATTAAATGGCGAAAGAGGAGAATAAAATAGGCGTAAATTCAGATTTTTCGGTGAAAGAGATCTCTTCACTTTTCCGGAGGATTGATGAGCAGATTATTGAGCTACACAAATGCTCTTCTGATGATTTTCTTGGGTTGAACGGAGACTTTAAATCTTGCTACAAAAAGGCTAAAACCATTTCCGATAACGCCAAGGAAATTTTTGAGACCCTCTCGGAAACGGAGCACTCAAAGCTGCTATCGGAGCTCAAAAACTTGTATAAGGATATCAAGAGCACTCGGAACCTTTTTGCAGAAAGCATTTCTAGGTGTTCAGATAACCTTAAGGGAATGGTGGCTCTTTTCGATCAGCTGTTTATTCCCGTTAAGAACCTGAATCAGGACTTGATGACCCTTAAGTTTCTGCTTGCAAACATTAAGGTTTCAGGTTCCGATCCAAGCCGACAGGTTACCGAAGAGCATAATTCAGCCCTTAATCTTCTGAATGGGGTTATTAACACCCTAAAAATTTCGAGTTTCCAAATAGAGAATAGCATTGGAGCCCTTAGTAAAGAGGTGCGGAATGCTTACGACTTATTGTCGGCTCTCCAATCGCGCAACCTTGGCGAGATTGATGTTATACTGGATCAAATTCACTATGGAATAATACTGTTTGCCGAAAAGCATGAGGAGGCCATTATGCTAATACCCGAGCTAACGGCTAAAACAGAAAGTAGCTCAGGCAATATTGCAGAGATTATTACCAATTTGCAGTATCAGGATATTATTCGCCAAAAGATGGAGCATATTCAGGCAACGCATAGGCGAATAATTGAAGGACTTGAGGCGTTTGATACTGGTAACGACAAATCCGACGATGTGGCCAGGTTGTACTCCCAAATTCGTGAGATTGCTGGCTTACAGGCAGCACAACTTGTTTATGCAAATAAGGAGTACCAATCTGCAATAGAGGTAATTACCCAGCGTTTTCAGGCCATTGGGAGCGATATGGTAAGCATCTCCGATATGTGTAACCGCATAAGCGCATCGCAGGAAAATACCGATGAGCTTCACCTTGTTAATGTTCTGAACAACCTGGAGAATGCTGCATCTGTTTTATCCTCATTTGTTAGCAGAATACAGGATTTCTCATACTCTGTTACCGTAATTGAAAGGGCAAATACATCGGCATGCGACGAGATTTCTCGCTTTAACCAGAGCATTGAAGACCTAGTTTCCCATTTTCAGCCAACAAGTGTACATTTTAACCAAATAGTGTCCCTGTCGCCCGATAAGGAAATGGCGCTACAGCAAACCCATTCAATACTGAATGGTATAAAGAAGAACCATACCGTTATATCCTCTTTTTATAGCTCCATTTGTAATGCTGCAAGCAGCCTTTGTTCAAACGATGAGCACTTTAGAAAGGCTAGTGGTCCGCAAAGCTACTTTACTCAAGTTGTTGAGAGTACAAACAGTATTATGGTTGTGCTAAAGAGCAAGAACGACCGAATAAAGTTCACCCTAAACCAAACGCTGGAGCTAGGGCAAAGTGTAACGCAGGAGGTATCCTCGGCAATAAGTAAAATAAAGTACTACGACTTTTTTGAGAAGGTTATTGTTGAGATAATTGGAGAACTTAATAAGGTGTACAACCAGCTACAGGGAACTTCTAGCGACAAAAAGAGCGCTGAGGAGCTGGATTCTATTAAGCAGCTCTATACAATGGCTAGTGAACATGAGATTCACCAAAAAGTAGTTGAATCCGATGGTGATGTTGACCTTTTTGATGATGGCTCCACAAATAATGATAAACAGCAAGACGATGTTGAACTCTTTTAACCCTAAAGCCCCAAGAAACCATGATAAAGAGTAAAAAAGCTACACTAAAAGTTTCACCCTCTAAAACAAAGGGGAGTTCATCGGCAACCCTTATGCTACAGGGTGACTTGTCTTTAGATCAGATAGTTTCTATTAAAGACTTTCTTTTAGAAAATGTGACAAAGTACAAGGAACTATCGGTAAAGATTAATAATGTTGAAGCCATCGATTTAGGTACCATTCAGCTTATTGTTTCTTTGAAACGCTCAGCAGCCGAACAGGGCAAAAAGGTAGAAACCGAGTTTAAGCTAAGTAGCGAACAGGCTCTGCTCTTTTCTCGATCTGGATTTGAAAACCTAGTCATAACGAAATAGTAAAACCCATTAGCCAACAAACAAATATTGCATATTATGGCCAAAACAATCCTCATAGTTGACGACTCGGAAAGTATTAGGGAAGTGGTTAGCTTTACCCTTGAAAATGAGGGGTATAACGTACTCGTTGCCGTTGATGGTAAAGATGCGCTACGCTTTTTGAATGGAACACCCATCGATTTAATAATTACCGACCTACATATGCCAGAAATGGATGGTATTGCATTAATAAAGGAGGTAAGAAAAATGGACGCTTACCAGCGTGTTCCCATTCTATTCCTAACAACTGAGTCGCAGGCTGCAAAAAAAATGGAGGCAAAGGAGGCTGGTGCCACAGGGTGGATTATTAAGCCCTTTGTTCCCGCTAAGCTAATTGCCGCTCTTAATAAAGTGCTAAGGTAATGGATAACTTTAAAAAGAAATTCATAGAGGAGGCTACAGATCTTATTGAAGGTCTTGAAAAGTCTCTGCTCGCGCTGGAAGAGAATCCCGACGATCCAACCCTCATTCAGCAGGTGTTCAGGGTTATGCACACTCTTAAAGGTAATAGCGGCATGTTTGGCTTTGATCTAATAGACCGCTTTACTCACGATTTGGAAACCGTTTACGACCTTATTCGCAATGGAAGCCTAAGGGTTAATCGGCAGGTGCTTGATGTAACTCTTGCCGCGGTAGATCATCTAAAACTACTGCTTAACGAAGATAACTATTCCGATAAGGAGTTTATACATACACACGAGCAGCTTACAAAACGAGTAGCGTCTCTTATAGATGGTTCTCATCCTGCCGAGCAAACAAGCAATGCCTACAGGTCTAACGAGTCTGCCGTAGGAGAGTGCACTTACTACATCCTTTTTGAGCCTCGTAAGGAGATATTCGCCAACGGTACCAATCCATTATACCTAATTGATGAGGTTGCGTCGTTAGGCAACAGCTTGGTATTTGCACACGTTAATAGAGTTCCAAACCTTAAGGATATTAATCCTGAGAGCTGCTATACATACTGGGAGATTATTCTGGTAACCAAAGAGGGAACAAATGCCATAAACGATGTATTCATTTTTGTTGAGGATGAGTCCAGCCTAGATATTCAGAAGCTTGCAGATTTGAACCTTCTTGAGGATTCAACATTTGTTGCTGAATCTAAGCGTATTGCCGCCGAAAAAGAGGATATTGGCTATAACATGCTACAGTCGTTGGCCGAAAAAGCAATAAAACAGCAGCAGCAAAAACAGGCCGACATTATTAAACGCGAGAAGATTACCGTAAAGGATACTACCATCTCTAGCATTAGGGTATCGTCGGAAAAGCTTGATATTTTAATGAACCTTGTTTCGGAGCTTGTTACTACCCAGGCACGGTTAAGCCTTTTTGCAGAACAGAATACTATTCCAGGATTAACCGCCATTGCAGAGAACGTTCAAAAGCTATCGCGTCAGCTTCGCGATACGGCATTTAGCATAGTGCTTATTCCCATTGAGAATATGCTAACCCGTTTCCAACGCTTAGTTCGCGATTTGTCCAATGAGCTGCGCAAAGATGTTGTGTTTATTACCGAGGGTTCCGATACTGAACTGGATAAAACCATTATAGAGAGCCTTGCCGACCCATTAATGCACATCCTACGCAACAGCCTCGATCATGGTATTGAGGATGCCGAGGTGCGTCAGAAAATGGGTAAACCACGTCAAGGGAAAATCACCCTAAAGGCATTTTACTCTGGAGCCAATGTGCTAATTCAGGTTAGCGACGATGGCGCGGGTATTGACCCTGAGCTCATTCGCGAGAAGGCCATTGCAAAGGGTATTATTACTGCCGATAGGAAGTTGTCGCACAGAGAGACTCTTGATTTGGTTTTTCTTCCAGGATTCTCTACTGCCAAAAAGGTAACCGATGTATCGGGTAGAGGAGTTGGAATGGATGTAGTGCGCCGTAAAATCGCCGATATACGCGGAGAGGTAGAGATTGACTCGGAAAAAGGTGTTGGCACAACAATAACCATTAAGCTACCACTAACCCTATCCATTATAGATGGACTACTGGTTAAAATAGACGATACGCACTACGTAATTCCTCTGTCGGCTATAGATAAGATTTATGCTGTTCCAACAAAGGAAATCTACGAGAAGTACAACAATGTGGTAATTCTCGACGGTCGCCAAATATCGTATTTCAATCTGCGCCAAGAGTTTAATGTAGGCTCAATAGATAGCGAGTTTATGCAGGTGGTTGTTGTTAACTATGAGGAAAAACGCGTTGGTTTAGTTGTTGACCATGTTGTGGGTGAGTACCAAGCGGTGCTTAAACCTCTTGGTAAACATTATAAGAGCCAAGAAATGGTTTCTGGTGCTACAATTTTGGGCGATGGTACTGTTGCGCTGGTTGTGGATACAAACAAGATAATCAAGCAATTTGCAAATAAAGAAGTTAAAACTAGTAAATAACTAATTGGGTTAAAACAGGAGGAAGACTATGAATCAGGAAAATTTATCGAGAATAAACTCCTACCTATCGTTTAAGTTAGGGGAAGAAGAATTTGCTGCACATGTAGGTAAAGTTCTTAATATTTTGGAAATGACAAAAATAACAGAGGTTCCTAAGGCTCCCGAGTACATGAAGGGCGTTATTAACCTAAGAGGGACTGTACTTCCTGTTATTGATACCCGCATCAAATTTGGAATGTCTCCAACCGTTTATACAACAAACACCTGTATCATTGTTCTTGATATTGAGATGGATGGGGAGTCGATTCATGTAGGTGCGCTAGTTGATTCCGTTCAAGCCGTTCTTGAGCTTGATGAGAACACGCTTCTGCCTGCACCTAGCATTGGAAGCAAGTACAAATCGGAGTTTATTGAGGGCGTAGCCAATATCGACGATCGCTTTATTATGATTCTTAATATGGACTCGGTATTCTCTTCAGACGAGCTATCTAGCATGAAAGATAAGGCCGACGAAACCGAGAAAACTAGCGAGATAGAGGAAATTGGCTAGCTAAAGGGTTCTGCAATATTTTGTTTTGGCGCAAAGCAATTGCGATAGTTGCAATGCGAAACCAAATAAGAGGCTGTTCAAAAAGTCGCTCCCTTGTAAAGATTGAGGAGTTGATGCTGGAAAATCTTTTTGAACAGCCTTTTTGATGTTTAATACAATTACTAAAGTTTAATCGTGAGGAAACTATACCTTATTCTACTTGTAAGCACGCTGGTAAGTAGTGCTTATGCTTTAACCGATACAACAGTAGTAACCAAGCCAAAGGCTGACTTTAGCGGGTTTTTCCGTTTTGAGTATTGGTACGATACCAGACAGAACGTAGAAGCCATTGATGGCCTTTTCCTGTTGTACCCTAAAGCACCCTCGTTAGATGCCAACGGTGAGGATATATTAGCGGCACCTGGGTTAAACTCTTTGGCTATGGCAACACGCTTGAGAACGAATATTACCATGCCCGATATTTTTGGGGCAAAATCCACTATCCTTGTTGAGGCCGATTTTACAGGGTTAAGTTTAAATGTGCACTTCAGATTCAGGCATGCACTTGCAACACTAAACTGGGGTAGAACCAAACTTATGGCCGGTCAAACCTGGCACCCAATGCTTGTTGCCGACGTTTACCCATATGTGGTGGGGTTGAATACAGGAGCTCCATTCCAGAGCTTTAATCGTAGCCCTCAAGTTACTTTAACTCACGAAATTTCTAAGGGATTCTTTGGAACCGTTTCGGCCATACACCAGAGCGATTACAAAAGCTTTGGTCCCGATGGAGCATCCTCATCCTATTTAAGGAATGCAGTTTTGCCCAATCTTTTTGCTCAGCTACAGTTTAAGAGCAGCACCTTTACAGCTGGCCTTGCAGCCGATTTTAAGAGTCTCCGCCCAAGGCTTTATACCGTTTCGCCAGTTGATGGAACATCTAAGTTTGCCACAACCGAGCGTATTAGTACACTATCGGGTATGGCCTTTTTAAAGGTTCAGGCAAACAAGTTAACCATTCGCTCTAAGGTGATGTACGGACAAAACCTTGCCGATCACCTAATGCTAGGTGGGTATGGCGTAGCCTCTGTTGATGCCCAAACGGGTGCCGAAACCTATACTTCGTTACGACACTTCTTTGCCTTTACCAATGTTACATATGGTAAGGATCTTCAGGTTGGCCTATTCGGCGGGTATGCTAAAAACCTAGGGGCAGCCGATAATGTGGTTTCTGCAGCAAGCATTTATGGCAGGGGAGCCGATATCGACTACATGTTCCGTGTGTCGCCCAATGTAATGTACCGTAAAAATCAGTACCTATTTGCATTTGAGGTAGAGTACACCGCTGCTGCTTATGGCACTATCGACATTGCCAATAAAGCAAAGGTTACAAATAGCGAGCTAATTGGTAACACTCGTTTCCTTTTTGCTTTACAGTACGACTTTTAGATTTTTAACAAAGATTTTTAGCGATGTTCGATCCTAATTTGAATGAGATATACCGTGCCCAGCTCACTCAGGATGAGTTTGATAAGCTCAGCAGCTTTATCTATAAGGAGAGCGGGATAAAAATGCCTCAGGTAAAAAAAATTATGCTCCAAAGCCGCTTACAAAAGCGGCTTAGAGAGCTTAAAATGACCTCATTTAAGGATTACTGCGAATACGTTTTTCATAAGGATAATACGGGTATCGAAATTATCCATATGCTTGATGTGGTTAGCACAAATAAAACGGACTTTTTTCGGGAGCCCATTCACTTCGATTTTTTATCAAAGGAGGTGCTTCCCCAGTTTTATGAGAACAGACGCGTAAATGGTCCTTTAAAAATTTGGAGTGCAGGATGTTCCAGTGGCGAAGAACCTTATACCATTGCTATTGTTTTACAAGAGTTTGCCAATGCAAATTCTGGGTTCGACTACAGCATTGTGGGAACCGATTTATCAACCCAAATTCTTCAAAAATCTGTTGAAGCTGTTTACAAAGAGGATAGGGTTGCTAACATCCCAATGGACATTAAGCGCAAGTACTTTTTAAAAAGCAAGGAGAGAACCAATCCTACGGTTAAGGTAGTTCCCGAGCTACGCAAAAAGGTTAGGTTTGGACGGCTTAACTTTATGGATGCGTACTACGACATCCCCGAAACATTTGATGTTGTATTCTGCCGTAACGTGCTTATCTATTTTGATAGGGCAACACAGGAAAAGGTGATAAACAAGCTTTGTAGCAAGCTAAAATCAGGTGGGTACTTCTTTTTGGGACACTCGGAGTCTATTATGAATATGGATGTGCCATTAAAGCAGATTAAGCCTACCATTTTTCAACGATTATAGCTAAATTACCCTTTTAAACAGGTACTAGCATATTTTCAGTGCACCTAATTTGTTCCATAGGGTAAGGGAAATAGGGCGTAAAGTACAACAGCATTACTTTGATTCACAAACCGATTACAACATGGACCAACGATTAACCGATACCGAATTACTCGACGAGCTTAGGCGGAGGTTTGAGCAGAACAAGAATGCGCTACTAGAGCTTAAGAATCTTAACGATGAGCTTAGAGTCGTTAATAAAAAGTTGGAAGAATCCGAGTCTCTAAAAAGCCATTTTATTTCCAATATTACCAATGAGATTATAAACCCTTTTACATCCATTTTAGGCTTATCCCGTGCAATTCTCTCTGTTGATAAGGAGAACTGGAAAAAGGTGATATCAATGGTAGCGCTTATACACTCTGAGGCTTTTCATCTCGATTTTCAGTTCCGCAACATTTTTGTGGCGGCCAAAATAGAAGCGGGCGAAATTTTCCCCGAAATATTTAACGTTGATATTCGAAACCTTATCGATAGCGTTATTGAGTCGTTTAAGTTTGAAATGAAGAAGAAGCGTATTACTGCTACTCACAACTTCAACGTACAAACCAATAGCCCCCTATTTACCTTTAAAACAGATCCAGAGAAGCTTAGAATGGTACTTTCTAATCTACTCAGCAATGCGGTAAACTTTAGCTTTGAAGGGGGGGCCATAGAGGTTACAACCTGGATTGAGAAAAACGAGCTTAGAATAAGCGTAAAGGATCACGGTATTGGCATCTCAAAGGAAAACCAGAAAATAATATTCGACAGGTTTAGACGAGTAGATTCTGGCATAAACTCACTTAACCGCGGGCATGGTTTAGGGCTATCGGTAAATAAGGCAATAATTGATATGCTCAAGGGTAGAATGGAGGTCGCCAGCGAACTTGGTGAGGGCTCTTCGTTTACAATCACCATTCCCGAGGCCGATGCACCTACCAGTGACTTTGCATCCGATGCTAACGAAACATTCTTTAGTAACGAAGAGGAAACCTTTTAAACTCAGCTGGAATGGAAGAGAAACCCTTACATTTCCTGTATCCAGCAGCGTTGTTTGCCAGTGCTACACCACATAAGGTTTCAACCATACTGGGGTCGTGTGTTGCCGTTTGCCTGTATGATCCAATAATTAAAATTGGGGGCATAAATCACTTCATGCTTCCCTTGTGGAACGGGCAGGGCTTAGCTAGTCCTAAATACGGAAATATTGCCATAGAACGCCTTGTGGAAAAAATGGTATCGCTTGGTGCCAAGCGCTCAAATCTGCAGGCAAAGGTTTTTGGTGGTGGTGAAGTTATAGAAACCACAATTTCGCAGTTTAACATTGGCGCACGCAACATCCAGCTCGCCTTTGAATCCCTTGAGGAGCTGCGAATTCCCGTTATTGCAAAAAGTGTGGGAGGTAAACTGGGCAGAAAAATTGAGTACGATACTGCAACAGGAGAAGTTAAACAGCGTTACATAGAGAAAACGCTTGGACAGAGTCAGTAAATCTTTAGCAAACAGAGACTAGTTTATGAGCCAAAAGATTAGGGTACTTATTGTTGACGATTCGGCCGTTGTGCGCCAAACTCTCAGTCAGATTGTTGCCTCCGATCCATTGCTTGAAGTTATGGGAACGGCTTCGGATCCTTATTTTGCAGCAAAGAAAATTGCCGACGAAACACCAGATGTTATTACGCTGGATGTGGAAATGCCGCGGATGGATGGATTGACATTCCTCAAGAAAATCATGGCTCAGCATCCTATTCCCGTGGTTATTATTTCCAGCTTAACCGATGCGGCAACCGAAACGGGTATGAAGGCTCTAGAGTATGGAGCTGTAGAGATAATTACCAAACCGCAAATGAACACAAAGCAGTTCATTGAGGAATCTCGAATTCGTATTTGCGATGCAATAAAGGCTGCTGCTCACGCAAAGCTTTCCCGGAAGCGTTTTGCCGAACCCTTAACCGTTGAACCTAAGCTTTCGGCCGATGCAGTTCTACCCCCTGTTACTTCGTCTCAAAGTATGATAAAAACTACGGAAATTGTAATTGCCGTAGGAGCATCAACAGGAGGAACAGAGGCATTAACCGTATTTTTACAGGCCCTCCCTATGGATTGTCCAGGGATAGTAATTGTTCAACACATGCCCGAGAAGTTTACCCGCTCATTCGCCAATAGGCTTAATGAGATTTGTAAGATATCGGTTAAGGAGGCAGAGAATGGCGACAGCGTTATTCGTGGGCGTGCTCTAATTGCTCCGGGTAACTACCATATGCTGCTTAAGCGGAGCGGAGCGCGTTACTATGTTGAGGTAAAGGAAGGCCCTTTGGTTAATAGGCATAGGCCTTCGGTTGATGTGTTATTTAGGAGCACGGCTCGATATGCAGGCGCAAATGCCATAGGTGTTATAATGACTGGTATGGGCGACGATGGTGCTCGTGGACTTTTGGAGATGCATGAGGCTGGTGCAAAGACTGTTGCGCAGGACGAGAAATCATGTGTCGTTTTTGGCATGCCCAAGGAGGCCATTAAATTGGGTGCAGCCGATAAGGTGCTTCCTCTTGATAGCATTGCCCCATTTGTGCTTAAACCTTTTTAGTGAATTTTAATGTCTGATTCTCATAACAATACAACATTAAGCAAACCCAGCAAGCTATCGCGCATATACAAATTCTTTTGTTGGTGCTCAGGAGCAAGGCTCTATTTAATAGAGCGTTGTCCTACGGATTATAATAAGTATTACGGTATTGGTGTTATCGTTTTCCTTACAGGAGTAATGGCTACCCTTTCTGGGGGCTATGCTATGTTTACGGTTTTTAACTCTGTTTACCTTGCTTTAGCCTTTGGCTTGCTTTGGGGATTTTTAATATTCTCTCTCGATTGGTACATTGTATCAAGCATTAGGAAGCAGCATAATCCCAAAAAGGAGTTTATTGCTGCTTTGCCTCGGTTAATTCTTGCCATTCTAATCTCGGTTGTTATTTCCAAACCACTTGAAATAAAGCTTTTTGAAAAGGAAATCGAGCGTCAGCTCCTCTTTGTGCGCGAGGCCAAAACGGCTGAGTACAATGCTGCGCTTGATAACAACTATGCCGAGATAGAAAAGTTTGAAAACCAGAATAAGGAGTTACAAGAGAATTTAGCTAAAAAGGAGGCATATAGAAATCAGCTCTTTTCCATGGTAATTGCCGAAGCCGAAGGGCGAAGCCCCACAAACCAGCAAGGGAAAGGACCTGTGTACCGAGAGAAAAAGGTTGAACTCGATAGGCTTGATGAGGATTTGTACCGACTAAAAGCCTCTACAGCTAATCAACAGGAGCAAAACAACCAGCGTATAGCAATGCTTAAGCTGGAGCGTGATGAGCAGGCCAAATCTGCTGGAGTGGTTAATCGTAATGCCGACGGCTTTTTGGCACGACTCGATGCCATTGGCCAGCTCGCAAAAGAAAACCCAAGGGTGGCGTTTGCCAACTGGTTTATAATTATCCTTTTTATTGTAATTGAGTGCTCTCCGGTTATTGTTAAGCTAATGAGTGGGAGAGGTCCTTACGATGAGCTACTTGAGGCCGAAGAGCAGGAAATGAGCCTTAGCATTCAGAAGCAGCTTATTAGCATGGAGCATATAAACGATCAACAGGCTCGCTTTGCTTATCAAATTAGCATGGAGCGTAGCCAGGAATTTCATAAAGTTGAACAGGAGTACATTGTTGCTCAAGCCGATGCTATGCGCGAAGTTAATAAGCTTAAGCTGCAAAAGTGGTTAAACGATGAAACGGGTAAGCTAACAGTTGCCAATGAGTTTACCGATGATGAAGCTAGCACTTCTTTGAGTGAGGAGCAAACCACAAAGATTGAAGATGCAACAGAAGAGTCACCAGCACATGAGAGTCAAGATGTTTTTGATGAATTGATCAATGATAAAATCACTAATAACTGTAACGATGATGACGCTGATTCTACCGAAACATCCTTTAATACAGACGATTTAGATAGCCTTGTGGATACAACCTTGAGAAAAGGACGATGAAACGTGTAAGCAGCACACACAAAAAAAGCGACAATAGTTAAGCGTCTCCAAAAAAAATATATATTTTTAGTCAAATTTTCGGCTGATTATGGAAGGAAAATACTCTAAATCCTTTGTGTACAAATATTCCCTGTTGGGTTTCCTAATGGGGGTAGCGTTATTGCTTGTAGCGCTATTTTTTGAGGCACTGCACCACAATATTGCCTTTACTTTTTCTGGTGTGCTATCGTTGCATCAAAGGGTTCCTCTTTTTTACCTAATAGACTTTACGCCATTTGTTATTGCAACAATAGTATGGTTTGCCGCAACGCATTACTCCAAGTTGCAGCTTGAGGCTTCCTCCTTTTCGGAACACGAGCTCTCTAGGCAACGTAAGCTATACCGCTTTGTTGAGAAGCTACGTATAGGCGAGATTGATGCCGATTACCATGCAGAGGAGACTGATGTATTGGGTAGGGCCATAGTTAATCTACGCGATAATCTTAAGCGAAGCAAGATTGAGGAAGAGGCTCGCCGAAAAGAGGATGAGCAGCGCAATTGGATTGCCGAGGGGCTTGCCAAATTTGGAGAAATTCTTAGAGCCGACAACGACAATATAGAGGAACTTTCCTACCAAATTATAAGTAACCTTGTTAAGTACGTTGAGGCTAATCAGGGTGGTTTTTACCTAATTGAAGATAATGATCCTGGTGATATCCACCTTAAGCTCACAGCTTGTTATGCATATGAGCGTAGAAAATATGCCGATCAGCGTGTTGATTGGGGCGAGGGATTGATTGGCGCATGCGCCCTTGAACAGGAAACAACGTTACTCACCCGTATCCCCAGCGGATACCTGAATATTACTTCTGGTTTGGGGCACGCCACACCAAAATGCCTCCTGCTAGTTCCCTTAAAAGTGAACGATGAGGTTCATGGCGTGCTAGAAATAGCTTCGTTTACTGTATTTGAAAAGTACCAGGTAGAGTTTATTGAGAAGGTTGCAGAGAGCATCGCTTCAACAATTTCTGGGGTAAAAATCAATATTCGCACAGCACAGCTGCTAAAAGAGTCCCGTTTACAGGCAGAGGCTCTTGCCTCACAAGAGGAGCAGATGCGCCAGAATATGGAGGAGCTGCAAGCAACTCAAGAAGAAGCCGCTCGCCAAGCCGAAAAGTTTATAAGCTTTACAAATTCTGTTAATCATACCCTAATTCGTGCCGAGTACGATGTTAATGGAATACTACTATACGCAAACACCAAGTTCTTAAGTAAATTGGAGTATAGCAGCAATTCCGATGTAGAGGGTAAGCATATTTCCATGTTCATAAACAAGAAGGACAGGGGTTGGTTTGATGAGATTTGGCAAACCCTAGCAAAGGGCGGAAAGCACTTTGAAGGCGATATGAAACATGTAACCCAGAGTGGAAAGGATTTGTGGACAATTGCAACCTACACCTGTGTTCGTAACCAGTATGGTGGTGTAGAGAAAATTCTTTTCCTAGCCATTGATACAACAGAACAAAAGAAGCTTAGCCTTGATTATGAAGGGCAGATAGAGGCTCTTAACCGCTCTAATGTAAAAGTGGAGTTCTCACCAACTGGCGATATTATAGACTGTAACGAGAACTTCTTGTCTGAGGTTAACTACATACTTGCAGAGGCAAAATCTAAAACTGTTTACGACCTAGTTTCAGAGCAGGATAGAAAGCTAATTGAGCGTATTTGGGACGATGTTACTCATGGAATTCCGTTCGAAGGCCAAATTAAGATTGTGAGTAAAAACGCCGATGATAAATGGCTTCGTGGTACCTTTACTTCAGTGAACGACATGTACGGTGAGGTGGCAAAAGTAGTATTCATTGCCAACGATATCACTCGTGAAAAGTTAATGGAGATTGAAACCAACGCCCAAACTCTGCAGCTTAGGCAGCAAGAAGAGATGCTTAGGCAGAATGAAATTGAGCTCAACAAGAAGCTTAGGGAGGCTCGTGAAGAGGTTAAGCAGCAGTTTAAGGAGATAGAGAAGTCCAAAATTAGGAACGAAAAAACACTTGAAGGATTCCTTGATGCTATTATTACAACCGATCAGGATGGTGTTGTTCAGTTCTTTAACAAGGCTGCCGAAGAGCTGTTTGAGGTTTCTAGAGCCGATATACTAGGACAGAACATTAAAATCTTATTCCCCGCAAATGCAGGTGATTCCGATGAGTTCTTGAGCGCTTACCTTGATTCATCTAAACAAAAAATTGTTGGACAGCGTAGAGAAATTACCATAACAACCAACTCTGGTGAGGAGCTACCTGTTCTAATGCTACTCTCCGAAGCAAAGATGGGACGCGAGGTTACCTACACTGCATTTATTCAGAACATATCGGTTGACTTGTTCTAGCATAAAATCAATATTAATAGGAGTCCAATACCTTAGGTGTTGGACTCTTTTTTTTAACTTAAACTTGGTGCCTTGCTAATAGGTAAAGAATACACTGATAATCAAACTCTCTTTTTACATTAGGTTACACTAGCATCCGAAAGTGCGAAATTTACAAATGCCCTCAGAATCCCCTATTT
>JABNAD010000043.1_pt1 | contig 124502 bp, 120 predicted proteins | sample 7240381 | NCBI WGS metagenome assembly JABNAD01 (sample SAMN11332834, study PRJNA596920) | anaerobic digester metagenome | biome: digested sludge; isolation source: digested sewage sludge-derived enrichment culture grown on H2/CO2 | place: Germany: Goettingen | reverse complement strand
CTCGAAATCAGCACAATACCAGAAAACCAAAAACTACAAAAAAGAGGATGGTAAAAAACCCACTCTTTTTTTAATTCACTTTTTTTAATCCATTTATCATCATCTATCTTTAATTCATTTATCTTTAATCTATGGCTTCTTCTCCCTCTTCCAAGGTTCTAACTCTTAAAACTCTTTCTATAGGTGTTATAAGAATTTTATCATCAATATCATCACTTTTAATTGATCTGACTGCCTTCAAAACGTACTGAACATCGTCCTTCTTTAGTATCATGATGATCTCGGTCTTCACCTTCAGCTGGACATCGTACTGGCTGCATCTGTAGGTCTCCATTGAAGTATTCTGGTTATCAACGTACTTGGTTTCAACTACTGTCATGTTGGAAAAACCATGATTTTCAAGGGTTTTAACCATTCCTTCAAGTTCTATTGGGTGCATGAACATTCTCAGCTTGCAGATATCATGGTTTTCGGATTCCTCAAGGATGTCCTTGAGTTTCTCAAGTTTTTCAGCGTCTCTGAATCTGTTGTGCACTTTTTTAGAGTTGAAAACCTTCCTGTACGTGTACTCAGATTTTTTAACATTTACATGATTTTCCTTTTGTTCTATTAACTTCAAAAGTAACCTGAAACCATCCTGTACACCTATTCCCTCTGTTGCAATGGTGGGAATGATCATGGAACCTTCTAAATCTCCATTCAACGATGCATTATTCAAGTCCTGTTTGTTTGAGAATACAACATGGGGGATGTTCATTGAAAGGATCATGTCCCTTACTTCATAGTCTGTTTCCATCACACCCCTGGAGTTATCAATCAAAATGATTATACCGTCTGCACACTGTCCATTCTCAAAGGATAGGAGAACATCTTCGAGGGATTTAAACCCCTCTTCCCCTTTAAAACTGAAGAGATAATTCTTCTGGTTGTTTATGATTGCCCTTCCGTAGGAAGCACTTAAAATATTTGAATTTTTACTGTCAATCCCTTCAACTGCTGTTTGTTTGCCTGAATCTGGAGGTCCTACTACTAGTATGTTTTTACTGCCTTGCCCCATCACTGAACATCCCCTCTCTGTACCGTGTCATATGTTCTCCGACTTCTGTTGCCTTTTTTTACATAAAACTTATTTCATATTTTACTTTTTTAAGTGTGATTCTACCTTTTTATTCCTCTCAATTATTTAAAATCATGTTTTGCAGTGTGTTTGATAATCAGCTCCTCCATTTAGCTGTGACATCATGTTTAAAAGTTTTTTTATGCCTGTATCCACCCTTGAAGATACATCTTCATCTGTGTATATCACAGGAACACCTTCAGATGTGCTAAGGTTGGTGGGAGTACTGTTTTCATGGTTGGTGAATATCACGTAGGGCGCTTCACCCATCACAGATTTCATGCTTTTTATTTGATTTTCAGTCATATTTTGGCAGCTGTCCAGAAATATCAGGGCACCATCCAGATTTTTGGACAGAACATCCTGCATGAATCTGAATTTTTCATCCTCTGCTGGACTGAAGAAGTGGATTTTGGTATTTTCAATAACTGCAGTTCCATATTCCATTGAAACAGTTTCTACCAGTTTACTGCATATCTTCTTCAGTGCATCTCCTTTACTTGAACCTGGTGTTCCAAACACCATCACTTTTTTTGTATTCATATCTAAAACCCCTTATAGGAAATAGGAAACATACTTCCGATATTACTTAAGGTAGTTTAAGTATATAAATCTTTCTACGAATATGGGCCTTAAAATCAAAAAATACGTCTTCCAATTCTGTTTTCAAATTAAACATCTGTTATTTATTTATAATTCTTTTTTATACTAAAATTTAACATTTTTCTTAACTTTTAGCACGTTAAATTTCTGTTTTTATCCTTTAGGAACTTTTCATGATTTATGTTTGCATTTTTTATGGCATTTTCAATGTCTTCCTCAACGTTTCTTGAAATGTTTCCATGTCCTGGAAGCAGAAGATTGATCTTCATGGTGTTAAGCCTGGCAAGGGAATTTATGTACTCCCCATAGCTTCCAGAGCTTGATATATCGGATATTGTTCCCTGGGCGAAAACTGTGTCTCCTGAGATTAAAAATCTTCTTCTGGGTTCGTAGATACATAGGGATCCTGATGTGTGCCCGGGAGTGTGGAATATCTTCAAAAACCAGTTTCCAGTGTCTATAACATTCATGTTCTCTAACCACATGTGGACGTGGTAGCCCTTGGGGTCGTGTCCGTGGGCACGGCAGAGCAGTACTTCGTCGTCTGCAGAAACTATCTTGGTTGCTGCGTACCTGTGGGTCAAGATTGGAACTTTCTTCTGTAGAAATTTGTTGGCTCCGAAGTGATCCGCATGTTCATGGGTGTTTATAACAAGGCTCAGATCATCTGCTTTTATTCCAATTTCCTCTATGTCTTCCTTTAAAATGTTGAAGTGTTTTTTTGTTCCTGAATCCACAAGAACATTCATTTCATCACTCAAAAGAAGATAGGACTGGCAACTAGGTTTACCAGTCTTTAAAAGGTACATATTCTGCATTATCTTTTTGTACATGAGCCCTCTCTTTCTTCATCATTTATCCTGGCAATACATGTCAATTTTTAATGATTAATTTTTTCAGTGGTTAATTTACAGACGATTTGATGGTTACAACTTCCAGTGCACATTTGTTCTGATGGTACTGGTAGGGTGATATTATTTTCAAGAGTGTTTCAACTGCACCAACCATACACGCGGTTTTCATGGCAACTGTTGGTACTGTAGGAGCATGGGAATGAACCTCTAATTTTCTGTTTGTTAAATCCTGTTTGTTTGCCAGGATCACGTGGGGGATGTTTCTTTTTTCCAGATAGTTCATCAACTTTGTATCGTCTTCAGTTACGCCTTTTGTACTATCTAAGAAGACCAGTGCCCCATCCATATTCACTGGAAGTTGTGTGAATGTTTTTGGGTAGGATGAACTCCAACAGCATATTTTCTGCCCGTTTATAAATGCTGTTCCTTGTTCCCTTTTTCCTTTCTGCATCATGCTCTGACAAAAATTTTCCAGGGCTGTTGTTTTCCCTGAACCCGCGCCCCCAATAAGGGCAATTCTTTTAACATCCATTTTTTATCATCCCTTTTCTATTCCTACATGCCTTCTACTGTTTTCTTTGTCTCTCTTCCTTTTCACTTTACCCTATTGTTCCACCATCATTTAAATTTTACTTTTTGTGTATCAATATTCACATTTTGTGAATAAATGAAATTCATGATCCTTTAAGTTCGTTTGTTAACATATTAAGTTATTCAAAACAATCAATTCAAAAAAAATAAAAAATAAAAAAAATAAAGGGGGTAAATTTAACTTTCTTTGAAATGATCAAAGATCTCAACCGCCTCCAATTGGACCCGAACCATTTTAAAGAAGTGAATGGGGGCAGTTAAACTGCTTTGTCCCCACTTTCTCCTGTTCTGATTCTCACAACATTTTCAACAGGGGATATGAATATCTTACCGTCTCCAATGTCCCCTGTCTGGGCTGTTTTCACGATGGTGTCAACGACCTTGTCAACACTTTCATCACTTACTATGATCTCCAGCCTGGTTTTTGGAAGAAGGTCTATCCTGTAATCACTTCCCCTGTAACTTTCAGTCACACCTAACTGTCTTCCCCTACCCTTTACCTCTGCAACGGTCATTCCATGGCAGTGAATTTCTTCAAGGGCTGCTTTCACAATTTCTAACCTGTCCGGTCGTATTATTGCTGTTATTTCTTTCATAGGTACCATACCTCCCTTTATACCCTGTAACCTGATTCCTCATGCAGGTTGGTGTCAAGTCCTTCGATTTCTTCTTTCTCATCAACCCTGAGTCCTATTGTTTTCTTGATTGCGTAACCTATTATAAGGGTCATCACGAAACAGTAGGCTGCAACTACTGCAATTGCTACAATCTGAGTCACTATCTGTCCTGGGTTTCCGTAGAGAGCACCTGTACCCAGTGAGTTCACGAATGGAGCTGCGAATATACCTGTACATACTGCTCCAAATGCACCTGAGATACCATGTATACCGAAAACATCTAATGCATCGTCGTATCCGAATTTTGGTTTGAGGTATGCAACTGCAAGGTATGATACGATTGAGGTTGCGAAACCCATAATTATTGATGCTGGTACTGTTACGAAACCTGCTGCAGGGGTTATAACAACGAGTCCTGCAATTGCACCTGATATTGCACCGAGTAAGGTTGGTTTACCAGTTTTGATTACATCCATCATCATCCATGAGATCATGGCTGCTGCGGCTGCTGTGTTGGTTACAATAAATGCTGAACCTGCAAGGCCTCCAGCTGTAAGGGCTGAACCTGCGTTGAATCCGAACCAACCGAACCACAGTAATGCTGCACCCAGTACTGAGTATCCGAGCTGGTGAGGTAAGAGTCTTGTGTCTTTCCTTTTACCTAAGAGGAGAATCAATGCAAGGGCTGCTATACCACAGTTGAGGTGAACAACTGTACCTCCTGCAAAGTCAAGTGCACCGAGCTGAGCTAAAAATCCTCCACCCCATACCCAGTGGGCTATAGGCACGTAAACAAGGGTGATCCAGAGTGGCACAAATGCGAGCCATGCTGAAAATTTCATTCTACCAACAACTGCACCTGCAATCAGTGCAACTGTTATTGCTGCAAAGGTCATCTGGAAGGCAACGTATACCAGTAAAGGTATGGTTGGTGCCAGAGGTGCCAGTGCATCCACACTTATACCGTTCATCAACAAATTGGCAGGATTACCAATTATTCCCATTATATCTGCACCGAATGCAACAGGATAACCGTACACAACCCATATAACACTTGTTATTGAGAACGCTATGAGTGATAAAAATATTGTATTTAATACATTTTCCTTTTTGACCATACCACCGTAGAACAATGCCACACCAGGAACTGTCATTAACATGACCAGTGCAGTTGACACTAACATCCACGCGGTGTCACCAGAGTTAAGAACTGGATCCATAAGTAATTCCTCCTATCATTATGATTATTGTATTTGTCTGATTAATTGTCTTTTTTTAGTTTTTTTTGTTTTTAAATCAGTTTTTTTATTTTATACATTTGATATGTCTCAGATGTCCTTTTAGAACAATTTAAACATCTATTTTGGTATTTAAACCAGCATATTCAATTTAAGACTTCATGATGGTTTTCACCCCTCATGTTTGGTGGTCAACATGAATCGGAGGTAGGAAACATACTTCCGACATATAGAGGTTATATCTTCTCTTATATATAGTTTGTGATTATCAGAAAATGGAATTGTGACTTTATGTACCTATATCCTCAATGTGTTATATTTTTTTCAGTACCCTTGGGATGCGGATGAAAAATATTCAAAAATTTAGTATTTATTAGATGAATGTTCATTTTATGGAGGATATATTAAAAATAAATGAACATATTTTAAATAATTTAAAACTTCATAAAAATTAGAATTTCAATGATTGGAAGGATATGATTCAAAAAAAATGGTCTAAAAAATATTAAATTACCTTTTTGAATAAAAAGAAGAAATTGAAAGATATTAAATTGCTTTATCTCCCCTTTCGCCTGTTCTGATCCTTATGACCTCATCAACAGGGGATATGAATATTTTACCGTCTCCAATATCACCTGTTCTTGCGGTTTCCACTATTTTATTGGTTATAGCTTCAACATCCTCATCCTTTGCAACGATTTCAATCTCTGTTTTTGGTAGGAGGTCAACTTTGTAATCTCTTCCTCTGTAACTCTCTGTTATGCCCAGTTGTATTCCTCTTCCTTTCACTTCTTTGACTGTCATACCATGGCATCCTATTTCTTCAAGGGCCTGTTTTACATCTTCCAGTTTGTCGGGCCTTATGATTGTGACTATTTTTTTCATTGATACCACCTCAGAATCTTTCTCTTAATATTCCATTATTGGATACGTGCCATTTATACGTATTTATGACAGTCTGTAACCGGATTCCTCGTGTAGATTAATGTCCAGTCCCTGAACCTCATGTTCTTCATCAACCCTGAGACCAATGGTTTTGTCAATGATCTTACCAATGAGGAGGGTCATCAAGAATGCGTAGACACCTACAGATACAATTGCAAGGAGCTGAACACCAAGTAAATGTACCTGGCCGAACAACAATCCTCCTGTGGTTATGCTGTTTATCAGGGGGCTTGCGAAGATTCCCACTCCAATACTTCCAATTATACCGGATATTCCGTGTATACCAAATACATCCAGAGCATCATCGTAGCCTAGGCGGGGTTTTATGTATGAAACAGCGTAGTATCCGCATACTGCAGCCACGAAACCTATTACCATGGCTGAAGTGAAGTTAACGTATCCTGCTGCAGGTGTTATTGCTGCAAGACCTGCTATTGCACCAGAAAGAGCACCAAGAAGTGTTGGTTTTCCTGTTTTAACCTTGTCCATAAGCATCCATGCAAGCATTCCAACTGCTGCTGAAGCATTGGTGACTATCATGGCTGATACTGCAAGGTTACTTGCTCCAAGGGCTGAGCCTGCGTTGAATCCGAACCAGCCGAACCATAGAAGTCCTGTACCTATGATGGAGTATCCAAGGTGGTGAGGTAGAAGCCTGGAATTTTTACGTGCTCCTAGTAGTAATACTAGGGCTAATGCGGCCATACCGCAGTTTACATGTACAACTATACCTCCTGCAAAGTCAAGAGCTCCCATCTGAGCTAACCATCCTCCGCCCCATACCCAGTGGGCTACAGGTAGATATACGAGTGTTAACCATACTGGAATGAATGCGAGCCATGCTGAAAATTTCATCCTTTCAACCACAGCACCGGATATCAGGGCTATGGTGATGGCTGCAAATGTCATCTGGAATATGGCAAACAATCCTGTTGGAATGGTTGGTGCATAGGTTGAAAGGGTGTTTGCCTCTAAAACTCCGCCGAAGAATGGATTTGCAAGTTGTCCCATAACTCCCCATACATCAGCGCCGAATGCAAGGTCGTAACCGTAGATGAACCATAAAACGCTTACAATTGCGAAGCTGACGAATGATAAAAATATAGTGTTTAAAACATTTTCTCTCCGGATCAGCCCTCCATAAAAGAGTGCCACACCGGGTATAGTCATTAAAATTACAAGGGCTGTGGATATCAGCATCCAAGCTGTATCCCCAGAGTTAATACCTGGAATCATTATGTTTCCTCCATTAATTTCATGTTAACCTTAATTTGATCCTGCCTTTCAAGACCTGAATTTAAATGAGCATAACTGACTTGAATAAGCAATTGTTTCCTAAATAGGATGTTTTACTATACTCCCTTAACTTTGGTTCAATTCTGAACTGGCTTAACCTCCACAGACAGGAAAGGGTACTGTAGGAAAAAGGCATCCGTTTGTTATGGGATATAGGAAACATACTTCCGAAATATTTCTTTTCAATTTATTATATAAATGTTTGTGGTACAATCCAATGGACCAATTAAAACAAGTATTATAATATTTACATCACTAAAATCATGTTAAATGTAAAATTAATCATGAATTAATCTAAATATTTTAATTTAAGAGGATATTATGACCATAAGATGTGAATTAAAAGGGAATCATTAACTGAAGTGTTGAGTATTCTAATAATAATTGTTTAAAAAAAATATTCTAAAAAAAGAGTTAAAAAAAGGTTTGAAGATCCCTCATCAGTACTTGATTGGGGATTCTAAACCTGCAAGCTTAACACCAGTATAAGCTGAAGCTTCAACTGTTAAAGCCCTTAGATCATCTTTTTCAAGTTTGCTCACGTCTGTGTTACCTGCCTGTTGGGTGAGCATTACAGCTTCCTCAGTCATGGCTTCTATGTAACGCGCAACCCTTTTACCCCCTTCCATGTAATCAAGGCGGCGTCTGAGCTGTGGGTTCTGTGTTGCAATTCCTTTTCTGCAGGTTCCCGCGTAACAAGTCTGGCAGACTCTGCAGCCTATTGAAACCAGTGCAGCAGTTCCAATGTAAACTGCATCTGCTCCAAGAGCTATTGCCTTGGCAACATCTGCACCGTTTCTTATACCTCCGGCTGCAACCAAACTAACTTCTTTACGCAGGTTAACCTGTTTAAGGGCTTCATCTGCCTCAACTATGGCTGCTATGGTTGGCACACCAGAGTGTTCCGTTACAACGTCAGGTCCAGCTCCTGTTCCTCCCTGCATACCGTCCACAACAATTATGTCGGCACCAGCCTTTGCTGCGATTTTAACATCGTCGCTGACACGTCCAGATGTGAATTTAACCATTATTGGAACCTTCCAGTCTGTTATCTCACGAAGCTGGGATATCTTCATGCTCAGATCCTCTGGTCCAACTATGTCCATGTGACGGGCTGGGCTCAGTGCATCTGTTCCCTCAGGTATCATCCTTATACGTGAAACATCTGCTGTGACCTTTTCACCAAGCAGATGTCCGCCCATACCAGATTTTGCACCCTGACCAATCTTTATCTCAATGGCCTCAGAGTTGTTGAGGTACTCTGCTGAAACACCGAAACGTCCTGAAGCATACTGTGCTATGAGTTTTGACGCATATTTCCTCTCTTCAGGTAGCATTCCACCTTCGCCAGTGTTGGTTGCTGTTCCTGCAAGTGTTGCACCCATTGCAAGGGCTATTTTGGCTTCTTTGCTCAGGGCTCCGAAGGACATTGCAGCTATCATTATTGGTGTGTCAATGATAAGTGGGTTTTCAGCGTACCTTGAACCCAGCACAACACGGGTGTTACATGGTTCCCTGTACTTGTCTATTGGGGGCCTTGAAACCTGTGCAGGCACGATTGTAATGTCATCGAAGGTTGGTATGACCCTTGTAGCTCCGCATCCACGGACCTTGTATGATCCTTCGCTGGACTTCCTGTTGATCTCAACGAGATCAGAAAGTGACCAGACATTCCTGCGGTCTTCTGGAACTGCATTAACTTCTATTGCATTGTTTGGACACATCTCTTCACATATCCTGCATCCAACACAGTTTTCATGGTGAACTGGGTATGGTTCATCATCTATTATTTCATAAACATCATGAGGACAGTTGTTGTAACAGGAGTAACAGTTCTGACAGAGCTTCTCATCCCTGTTGTCGCACATGTACCAGCAGCAGCCAGGGCGGTCGAAGTTCCTCCTGCAAAGATATTTGTCTCTTTCAACTTTAAACGGCAATTAAAACTCCTCCTTTATTCGTCCTTAACTTTTAGTGATTTAAAAACAGGACATGCTGCATACTTGGTTCCTGATGCCTTGAGTACATCTGCAACATTACCCGTAAGTTTTGCCTCAGGTTTCCATGGTTCAAGACGGCTCTTATCCACCACCATAACTTCATCAACAACTTTCTTGGATAATGCATAATTTAAGAGTGCTGTTGCAACTCCACCATCCTGACCGTTGATCATAGGGGCCTTTGCAGACACTAGTTTGATGTAATCGCCTAGAGGCTTTTTATCATTCTCTTTGTTCAGTAAATCATCTGTTACGTAGGTTCTGGGACATGCAATGTAGCAGAGGTTGCATCCTTCAGGACATTTTCCCTTGATCTGTGGTTTTCTGTCATCTATGGATATGATGTTCTCAGGACACACATATTCGCATGCTCCACAGAGTACGCAGGCACCAATGTCAATAACATCACATTTGAGGTCTGAAAACTGACACTTTGAAACTTCTTCTTCAAAATCGTCACGTGAAATTGGTCTTCTGTAGATAACAGGCCTTGCAACCTTTTCCCGTTTCATTATTTCTTCTTTGTTATCCTTCTTCTTTTTGTTTGCAAGTTTTTCAATCAGTTTAAGTCCAGATTCGGTAATGGGCTTTGTTTGGATGTATTTGTCCTTTTCAGCATTTTCAAGAAGTTTTAATCCTTCATCTGTTCTCACCACAACTGTTGACCAGCCGTCTTCTGATCCAACTGATCCAACGGATACATCTGAAAGCTCTGATGTGAAGTCCATGCAGATGTTGCAGCTTTTACGGCTGCAGGTTTTTGCCTCATCAAGTGGTATCTTCACCAGACGATCCTCTGTCAGGAAGAACCAGGCATAACCTTTTTCAACCCTGCATTCAACAACATCCTTCATATCCACATCGTGCTGTTTAAGAAGCTTTTTCATGTAGCTGTAGGAGAAGTTTTCCATGCAGAAGAGTCCTATTTTAAGGTCCACGGGTGAGTCTCCAAGGTACTCCTGGAAGCTGTCCATCTTTTTGGCAGCTATTATCTGACATGGAGTTCCAACCATTGCAACCCTTTCTCTTTTAGCAGTACTCTGGTTTTCTGTCATTATCCTTCCTCCGATTTTTTACCATAGAAAGGTCTTTTGCTTCTTGGAACTATCTTCTTGAAATCATCGTACTTCTCATCTTCAAGGTCAAATTCGTACTTGGTTAAAAGTTCTTTGAGTTCCTTTTTATCCTCTTCGTTTACCTTCTTAACTTTAGCATTTTTTCCGAGGCTTTTAATGTTTCCAAGAACGTAGATAACTCCTCTTATTATTGATTCACCTGCATCCTCTGAGATATCTCCGAGTACAACTATTCGGCCACCCATCATGAAAAGTCCGCTCATGAAACCTGAACTTCCTCCAACAATGATGGTGCCGTTTTTCATTATCTCGCCAGTCCTTGAACCAACATCCTTTCTTACAACAACTGTTCCGCCATAAATTCCCTGTCCAACCCCGTCACCGGCTGATCCATCAACTATAACTTCCCCATCAGTCATGTTGTCGGCTGGGAACCATCCTGCATTCTCAGTTATGTGTATTTTTGCCCCATGTATCATGGTACCCACGAAGTAACCTGCAGAACCATCTATAACAAGTTCAACAGGTTCTGTAAGGCCTGCAGCCAGATAATGCATCGCATTAGGATTTTTAACAGTGACTCTGTCGTATTCTGTTGCAGCTTCCTTTATTGCCCGGTTAACTTCTCTAGGTGTTTTGTCATTAACATCAATTTCAAATTCCTTCATTAAAATCACCTGAAACTTTATTAATTTGAATGTATCTTTTTTTAGAGATTAAATGGTGTAGGCCCTGGTTTCTCCTGGTGCTATCTGTTCAACGTTGTGTGTGTCCATGACTTCACGAAGGGATACTTCTTCTGATGCTATTGCAAAAACATCATCATTTTCAGCCATAACACCTGGTCTAAGTCCAAGCTGATCCTTTGCTATTCCCACACCGTTAGGTGTTCCAACTATGTATGAAAAAGGTCCGTCCATATCTTTAACTGACTGTTCAAGGGCTTCTTCAAGTTTGTAACCTTCTGAAAGTTTGTCTGCCATGTAATGAACTATACATTCTGTATCATTGTTGGTCTCAAATATGTGTCCTTTCCTCTCCAGAGGATCCCTTATCTTCCAGTAATTGGTTATCTGGCCGTTGTGGACCACTGTGATATCTGGTATGATGTAGCTCTGGAATGGATGTGCATGGTACCTGTCCACGATACTTTCGGTTGAAAAACGGGTGTGACCTATTCCATGGGTTCCCATTTTGGATGATGTATCGTACCTTGCAGCTATATCCTTAACAAGGCCAACATCTTTTATCATTTCAAATGAATGAGCTCCATTGAGAACCATTACATCTTCTATTTTATCTATTTCCATTATAAGTGGTTTAAGTGCTCCAAATGATTTAAGAGCAATTTTGCACCGGTATATAATGTAATTTTCAACTGAAGGAATTATTTCCTCACTTTTTATGGGCGTAACTGTGTTCACAGTACTTTTCACAGCTTCAAGAAGACCTGGTTTCTCTTTAACTTCAATGTTCAAAAGGTACTCGTTTTCTTCTAAACCAAGACCTCCGTATATTGCGAAACCTGCAGAATCTGGTCCTCGGTGTTGTAGGGCATCTAACATTTTGGTTAATGCATCCCCTACAGGGTGAAGCTTTTTATCTTTAAAAACTACTCCTGCTATTCCACACACTTTAATACCTCCTTTATGAAGTACTCATGAATTGTTGTATCGTCTGTGAGCTCTGGATGAAACGAAGTTGCAACATGATGTTCATATGCAACTGCAACTATCTTACCATGGAGTTTGGCAAGTACATCCACATCAGTGCCTGTTTTTAGGGCGTAGGGTGCTCTTATGAACACTCCTCTGTACTTACCTCCAAATATTTCGATTTCATCCTCAAATGAAGCTTTTTGACGGCCAAATCCATTTCGTTTAACTTTCATATCTATTAATCCGAGTAAAGGCTGTTCATAATCACTTTCTTTAGATAGGAGCACCATTCCAGCACAGGTTCCCATAACAGCTATTTTTTGATTTACTATTACATCCATGATACCTGTTTCTTTCATCAGTTTACCGATAACAGTACTTTCTCCTCCAGAGATAATTATTCCATTACATTCTGAGACTTCAGTTGCTGTCTTTACTTTTAAGACCCGGGCTTCAACACCCATTTTATTTAAAGTTCGTTTTGTGATTTCAAAATGTTCAGAAACGTCTCCCTGTAAATCTAAAATTCCTATAGTTATCATTTCAATGCCTTCCATCGGTGTGGTTATTCTATGTATCTCTGTTATTTTTTTAGGTTGATAATATTTGAAAAGCGTATTATATAAATGTAGAGGAAAGGAATTTCCGAAAAGATTCAGGAAAATGATCTATGTCTGAAACATACTCGATTTAATTGAAAATTTTTGTACAATGTTCAGAATTTAGACTTTTGTTTATATTATAACTGAACAATTATATAAACTTTTTTCTAGGGTAGTCTGTACAGTTCATGATGCAGATCTTGGGTCCATGTTTGAAGATCCACATATTAGGAACTCTATATTTAGCATGATTTTTTTTGCAGTTTTCCATTTTTACGATAGTTTAATATAGCCCATATGAACACAATATTTTAAAATTCGAAAAAATGGGAATAGATAAATAGGTGATACTATAAAAAATAAAATTACTAATAGATGCTAACCCTATTTTTTCCACGGTATAATACCGATAAAGGAGGATTCATTATGGAAAAAACAACGATTGCTTTAATAGCAATAGTGATAATTTTGGTTGCAGGTGTGAGCTACATGTTTGGTTTGTCCCAGAATACAGGAAATTTAAGCCTCAACATATCAAACAACACAACAAATGACTCTGGATATTCAGATAATATTAATGATAAAACCAGTTACACCACAAAAACATCCACAACCACTAAGAAAAATACCACACACACAAACACAGGATCAAATGACACAAGCGATAATAACAATACTGTATGAGCATTGTCTGATTTGAGAAGATATTATGAACTTTTTAAGTTAAGGAGCATTGATGTTCAGATCCTCAAAATTCAGATCATTAATATCATTCAGCCCATTTAATTTTCTTTCTAATCTTCTACACATTTTTTTTAATATACTTTTAAAAATAGAATCTCCCAAAAATCAGCTGGAATGTTATGAAATTTTTTTTTAGAAGAAAATTAAGGAATTAAAGGATTTTAAAGTCCTCGTCCAGGCATTCCAGAACTTCATTGGTTGATTCTTTAACAGCTTTAGCAGCCTCTAAAAATGCCAACTTTTCATATTCACTCATTTTTATGGGTATTATTCTTCTAATGCCATCCTTTCCAAGTTTAACAGGAACACCTAGGCACACATCTGGAACACCCTCTATCTCACCCTCGAGGTAGGCGCTGACTGTTAATATCTTCTTTTCATCGTTCAAGATTATGTTAACGATGTTGGATACTGCATAGGCTGGTCCGTATTCTGTTGCACCTTTTTTGCTTATAACATACTCTCCTGCGCTTTTTACCTTCTCTATGGTTCTTGCAATGTCGAATGAATCGTACTTGGAGAAGTACTTAAGCAGTATTCCTCCAATGGATGTTGAACTTATAAGTGGAACCATGTGGTTTCCATGTTCACCAACAACCCTTGTGTGGATCTCACTCACGTGGATGTTGAAATGTTTTGCTATCTGATTTTTGAGCCTCAAGGAATCAAGATGATTACCCAGACCAAAAACTTTGTTTTTATCAAAACCCGATGCCTTAAAGGCTATGTAAGTCATGACATCAACAGGATTTGTTACAACAAGGAGCACGGAGTCTGGAGCATATCTTGCAACTCCACGGGAGTATTCTGCAACTATCTTTGCATTTGGAACAGCAACATCCATTCTGTTCATGCCTGTCCTTCTTGGAATTCCAGCACTGAGTACAACAACATCTGAATCCTTTATATCTTTCAGATCGCATGATGGGGTTATTGAAACGTTAACATCTTTTGCAGCAAGGGCGTCGTACATATCAAGAGCTTCACCTTCCACCTTATCGATACTTTTTTCTCTTGCTATGAGTACAATCTCATCCACGAGATTTTCTTCGGCCAAACAGAATGCAGCAGTCTTACCAACTTTTCCTGATGCACCAATAACACTAACTTTCAATTAAACACCTCCGTGTGTTTACTGGATTAAATTTATCAATCTTTCTCAAATAATATTTACATATCAAATCTAATTCATAGATGCTATTAATTCTGATCCGTATATGGTTGATGATCTGCACCGTAAAAAAAAGATTCTTAAAAAAAAATGGTAATTAAATAAAATAGTTCCTTTACTCATATGTTAAATTGATTCAACCTTTAAAACTGGTTCAACATATGAATGTGGTTTGGATTAAACTTTTTTCAGATAATTCTCAGCTATCCTTCTTACAAAACTACTTTTATCATTTAAGGCCTCTTTAAGAGGTTCCTCTGCTTTCGCATCTCCAATTTTACTCAAGCCCCAAGCTGCTCCTCCCCGCACAAAACCGCTTTCATCATTCAAAGATTTTATCAGGGGATCCACGGCCTTTTTGTTTCCTATTTTGCCTAAAGCCCATGCAGCTCCTCCTCGAACACGCCAATCTGTGTCATTTAAGACTTTTATCAGGGGTTCAACTGCAGGATCACCCATATTACCAAGGGCTCCTGAGGCTTCTCTTCTAACCCACTTATTCGGATCATTCAAACTCTGTATAATCGGTTTTATGGCTCGTTTATTTTTGATGATTCCAAGAACTCGTGCTGCACCCTTACGAACATTTTTATCTTCATTATCAAGGGCATTTATGAGCTGATCCACGGCAGGTTCACCAACCTCTTCAAGAAGTTCCATAGCTTGTATTTGAACCAGTTCATCCTCATCTTTTAAGGTATCTATAAGCCTTTTAATGTTGCTTTCCCGTTCCATTCGTACCACCTTAAAGCCTTAAATATGTCCACATGCCAGTAAATCCATTCCTAAATTTCAACAAACTAAAACTATATGAAATGTTAATTAGGTAAAGTAATGAAAAACACATTTAATTACATTTTGTTATTCTTTCTTTTTCTTTTCAAATAAAGTTTTCCATAACCTAAAGTTGAATTGAAAGGAATCCAATCTTAATTCCATTTTTTAAATCAAGATTCTGCAATTCCAATTTAAACCATTTGTTTCCATATTAAAACCAATAAATCATAAAAACTTAAATCAATAAATAAAGAAGGTTATATAAAAAGAATATAACCCTAAATATGAAATACATTTAAGACTCGTCAAGGATTATCAGTTGAAGATGAGTCCAATATACCTTTTAGACCAATCAACAATATTTATTAAGTTATATTCAAATAAAAAGTGATTTTATGTATAAATTAACTGTTATACCTGGAGATGGAATAGGGCCTGAAGTTATGGAAGCAGCACTCCATATATTAGATGCCTCAGAAATTGATTTTGACTATGAAACTGCCAATGCCGGCAACGAATGTTTCAAAAGAACTGGGAGCACCATACCCCAAGAAACAATTTCCACCTCAAAAAAGTCAGATGCAACTTTATTCGGTGCTGTTACCACCGTACCTGGACAAAAAAGTGGAATAATAACCTTAAGAAAGGAAATGGATCTTTACGTGAATTTAAGACCTGTTAAATCATATGAAGGAACTCCTTATCTTTTTAAAGGCCTTGATTTTGTTATAGTAAGGGAGAATACAGAGGGGCTATACTCTGGAGTTGAAGAGTACACAGAAGATGGTGCAGATGCCCTACGTGTTGTAACTAGAATGGCTTCTGAGAGGATATGCAGATTTGCATTTGAATATGCCCGGAAAAACATGAGAAATAAGGTCACTGCGGTGCACAAGGCCAACGTACTTAAAAAGACAGATGGAATTTTCAGGGATGTTTTCTATGATGTTGCTCGAGGTTACAATGATATAAAATCTGAAGATTTTTACGTGGATGCAACAGCCATGTACCTCATAACCAGACCTCACAGCTTTGATGTCATGGTCACAACCAACCTTTTTGGTGACATACTCTCAGATGAAGGGGCTGGACTTGTAGGAGGATTAGGACTAATTCCATCAGCAAATATTGGGGATAATAATGGATTATTTGAACCTGTGCATGGTTCAGCTCCAGATATCGCTGGAAAGGAAATTGCAAACCCTTCAGCCATGATACTTTCAACGTGCATGATGTTGGACTACCTTGGGGAAACTGAAGAAGCCCAGAAACTTGAAAAAGCATTAACTGATGTTTTGAGGGAAGGTAAGGTTGTCACACCGGATCTAGGGGGCAGTGCCTCAACCATGGAGATGGCGGATCGTGTTAAAAAGATATTTGAAATACTTTAATCATTAAAAAAAAACATTTATTTGCTAATATAACACACTTTTGTATACTATTTTCATTAACCAATCCTTTTTAACCTATTTATACTATTTAAAAGAATTTATATCCAAATAATTTTTCTTAGAAATTCCCAAGCAATGAGTTCAAATTGGGATAATTTTTTTAATACACAGATCATAGGGACAATGTGGAAAGATTTGTAATTGCAGATAGCCGAATATCTATTTCGTTATACATTGCTGTAAAGTTGGATGTATAGTAAATTTTATATGGCTGCCAAATCATAAGTTCTTCCATAAGTAAACTTGATATAAGTAGATTTAACTGCTTTTAGGTCATTGAACTTAAAATTTATTAATGATTTTTCATTACCTAAAACACGATGATCAGTGGTCTAAATGCTGCTTAAAAGAATTTTATGATTTTTTTGGAGGTACCAAAAATGAAAACAACGATTAGTGTAATAAAAGCAGATGTTGGTAGTGTTGCAGGACATGCAGTGACTCATGAAGCACTGAAACAGAAATGCGACTCATTACTGGCAAAAGCAAAGGAAGAAGAACTTCTTGTGGATTATTATATAACCAACTGTGGTGACGACATAGACCTTATCATGACCCACACAAACGGTGAAGAAAACGAAGAAGTACATGAACTTGCATTCAACGCATTCATGGAAGCAACAAAAGTTGCAAAAAGCATGAAACTCTACGGTGCAGGTCAGGACCTTCTATCCGACACCTTCTCCGGTAACATCAAAGGAATGGGCCCAGGATGTGCTGAGATGGAGTTCAAAGAAAGACCATCCGACCCTGTGTTTGTATTCTGCTGTGATAAAACAGAACCTGGAGCATTCAACCTCCCTATATTTAGAATGTTCGCAGACCCATTCAACACAGCAGGACTCGTAATAGACCCATCACTCCACAAAGGATACGAATTTGAAGTTTTTGATGTTATAGAACACAGAAAAGTTAAAATGGCATGTCCAGATGAAATGTACGACCTCCTAGCCCTCATAGGCTCAACTGGAAGGTACGTTATAAAACACGTTACAAGGAGAAGCGACAACGAAATAGCTGCATCCATAAGCACAGAAAGACTTAACCTAATGGCAGGTCAGTACATAGGAAAAGACGACCCAGTTGCAATAGTAAGGTCACAGTCTGGTTTCCCAGCAGCAGGAGAAGTAGTTGAACCATTTGCATTCCCACACCTGGTTAGTGGATGGATGCGAGGTTCACACAATGGACCGTTGATGCCAGTTTCATGGGCAGATGCTCGCCCAGTGAGATTCGACGGACCACCAAGGGTTACAAGCCTAGGATTCCAGGTATCCGATGCACAACTCATTGGACCAGTGGACATGTTTGATGATCCTGCATTTGACAGGTCAAGAAACCTAGCATCTGAAGTTGCTGAATACATGAGAAGGCACGGTCCATTCGAACCACACCGATTACCAGCAGATGAAATGGAATACACCAGTCTTCCGGGTGTGCTTGAAAAATTAGAAGAAAGATTTGAAAAGATGGAATAATTTAGAATTCAAAAATTTGGAAGTTAAATCTTCTTTCTAAATTTTTCATTATTAATTTCTTTTTTTAAAGCTGCGTTTTTTTATATTTCTCAATTTAATTGAATTATTTTAAACTCAGAATCACTTAAAAAATCATTTTAATTTTTAAAGGATTTAAAAAATAAATGTAATTGAAATAATTTAATGAAAAATAGAAATTAATAGAAATGTTATTCCAATTTTATAATATATTAATGTATTTTCTTAAAATTCAATTTTTTATCTAAATCAAGTTTATCTAACTTTTCTCAAGATTTCACAGGGTATATCAACCACCCTTTGGATTTTATCAATAACAGCACTGTCACTGGTTGCAACAATGCCTCCCGTATCTTCAGATAACGTTACAAGTTCAGAATCAACATTTTTAGATGTTACTGCATCTCCAGAAACATTATTGGCCTTTAAAATATTTCTTGTAAGCTTTGAAAGTTCTCCACTCTGGCTTACAGGGCTGTCGTATAAAAATTTCACAAAGTAAGGTTTGTAACACTTTAAAAGGAGAATAATCTGGGTTAAAGCAGTTTTTGTTGTATCGTTGATCCTGTACTTTCCAAAAACAGCATTAACATCCCTTAAAAATCCATCATCACAACTTACAAGGGAGGGGTAACCTGTGCATATGCTTTCAACTGTTATTAAAACGTTGTATCCATCCACAAAAACAGTTTCATCCTTCACACGAGATATGTCAATGATTTTTTTTCGTCTTAATAGGGATACTTCCCTGGAAAAAACTTTTCTTGCCAGGTAATTTCTCTCATGGATGTTAAGAAGATATCTGTCTGAAACGAATTTCAGAGCCCCCTTCTTTCTGTAACCCCTGTCTAATAGATACCTTAAATCGTGCACTGCTTCTGGGATTTTTTCTTCAAAATCCATGTTTCATCCTTTTCTTTTAGCCACGATGATTAAAACACGGTCTGATGCATCTTCTGCCCTGTCAACTATATTTCCAAGGCGCAATACAGCACTTTTAAGTTCGAGAAGTGTTAAAATACCAAATTCATTGTTTCTGTAAGAATCGTAGAGTTTTCTGAGGATTTTTCTCTCAATCCTGTCAACTGCATCTTCCATTTCCTCCAGTTCATGGGCCTTCAATATTGTGGCTCGCAGATCCACATCAAGAAGTTCTATGCAATCCTTCAGAATAGCCACAGAATTCAGGACTCCCTGTGTTATTTCCATGAAGTCTTCCTGGAATTTCTCAGGGAACTGGATTCTGCTGAGGCCTATTCCATATGCTGCTTCCTGTGTTATGTCTGCAACACCATCAACAAGTTCTGCAAGAATTATTCTATCTTCCCTGTCGAAGGGTAGGAATGCACCGTCATAAAATTCAATTTCCATATTTCTCCGGATTATGTCAGCTGAATGCTCGAGCTGGGATATTTTTTCAACTTCCCCATCCAAAGAATCGAAATCATTACTGTAAAAAAATTCCATGAGCTTTTTGAGCCCCTGAACACATTCATAAACAAGTTCAACATGTTCTTTTGAATGTTTTTCAACTTCTGACTCTTTTTTAAATAGTTTTTTCATTTTATCCCCAGTAACGTTTTAATCCAAATAATCAGGGAATAATTCCATCTTAAGTAATTTTACTCAATCAGTTTTTACTTCAACACGATGTTTCAATGTGTTTAAAAAATATTCATACACAATATTTATACATAACTATAGGTTTTGAATCCACTGAGAATTCATATGAGGTCATGAAGTATGCGCACAGCATCAAGAAGTCCATGTGCATAGGTTATACACCCAAATGCAGTCATTTGATCCTTTTTTTCAAGGTAGTAACTTGTGTCCTGGCAGTAGCTTCGTGCCATTTCAATGATCCTTTCCTCATTTCCATGAATTTCTATGGATTCTAATTCTTTTATATTTTTTGCAAATAACTCAATATCCTTCTTTATCCTTTCAACATCCCCATACATTCTACCACATCTGCTTTAATTTCTTTGTTATGATCCCCTGAGTTTAAATGGATCCCCTCATTCTATCAAAAGATTTAACTCAAAAATAAATAAAAAAAATCAATTCTTCATAATTTCATTTTAAATTTCACACAACCATCACTGGCCTTTCAGTTCTTTCCAGGAATGATAAACTCTTTGTAAGACAGTTAAATATCCAAGGACCATTATAAGAACAACCGCTCCATAAAGGATCAGGTTCTGATGGAATATAGCACTTAAAAGTGCTCCTGCCACTATTATGATCAGGCGTTCGGCCCTTTCAGCGAATCCAACACTGCAGTTGATTCCTTCAGCTTCAGCTCGGGCCCTGACGTAGCTTACAGTTAGGGAAGCATGAATTGCAAGGGCACCAATTAGGGGATTCACAAAGCCACCATAAATTATACCGATGATTATTGCTGCATCTGCAAATCTGTCTGATGTGGAGTCTAAAATTCCTCCAAATTTTGTTTTAGATGAATTGTTTCGTGCAACAGCACCATCAAGCATGTCAACAAAACCGCTCAGAAGTATTAGGACTGCTCCAAGTAGAAGATCTCCCAGTGCAAACATGACTCCTGACATGATACTCACAATGAGTCCTAAAATGGTTAGTACATTGGGGTTTACCTTCATTCTCTTGGCTAGGGGGTCTATGAATTTCTTGACATTGGGTCGCAGTCTGTTCAGCATACCTCTAGTTATAGATGGAGGTAGATATATACTTTTGATTCGGATTTCAAAGTAGATTTATCAGTTGCACTTGGGAATTTAAAAAAAATATATGGGTCATTTAAAGCAATTAACATATTGAAATGTATACAACACTTTTTAAAGCAATTAAAATTTAAAGAAATTAAAAGATGATGAGATGGAAATAGTTAAAATAAACCCTCAAGAACCTGAAAAAGCTAAAATTGAATATGCAATCAATATCTTAATGGATGGTGGGGTTGTTGTTTACCCCACAGACACACTCTACGGTATTGGGGTTAATATATTCAATGAAACGGCTGTTGAAAAGGTTTTTAATATTAAAAAGAGGTCGAAATCAAAACCCCTTTCAGTTTGCCTTTCCAGTATTGGGGACATTTTTAAGGTAGCTTACATGGACAGTTTAACTGAAAAAATCGCAAGAAACATTCTTCCAGGACCATTTACATTGATATTGAACAAGAAGGAAAATATCAGCACGGTTTTAACTGCAGGTGAAAACAAGATAGGTGTTAGAATACCTGATAGTAAGGTGTCCATGGAACTTTCACGTAAATTTCCAGTAACAGCTACGAGTGCCAACATATCTGGTATGAAGGCTCCAGAATCTCTAGAGGGGGTTTATAATCAGCTTGGTGAATCAGTTGACCTAATTTTAGATGCAGGAAGGCTTGAAAAGACCCTTCCGTCAACAGTGGTTGATATGACCTGTAATCCACTCAGAGTACTTCGTAAAGGTTCAGGGGTGGAATTATTTGAAAAGGAGAATACTGAAAATAGTAACATATAAAAAGTTTTCAGCTTCAACTAAAAAAAGGTGCGATATTAGGTAAAGTAAAGTATAAAATGGAATAAAGACTAAGATTTGAGTTATTCAGGGCATTTGTTTGTTTATTTCATGATACCATCCTTCACTGGTTCCTCCATTAAGTTTTGGAAGTATAAAACTTCTAAAAATGGTTTCAACCATTACTTTGAACATGTATTTATGTTCTAAGAGATACTTTGGCCGTGTATAAAATTTTAAGTAGGCTTTTGCCAGTTTTCGTTCCACAAACTTCTTGCTCAGCCCTATATTTTCATACTTTATAACAGATTTCAGAACAGTGTATTTATCCCAGTTTTCTGTGTCCAAAAGTTTTTTATCCTTAAGTTCATGGTATATGGGTGTTCCTGGAAAAGGAGTTAATATTGAGTATTGGCTGTAATCTGCATTCAATTTTATTGAAAAATCAATGGTTTTATCAATTTCATCAGCAGTTTCTCCTGGAAATCCCAGGATGAATGAAGTTAAAACCCTTATACCTGCATCTTTTGCGGATTCAACTGCGTATTCTGCCTGTTTTAGGGTGATTCTCTTTTTCATGAGATCCAAAACCCTCTGTGAGCCGGATTCAACTCCATAGTAAAGGGTGTTCATACCCGAGTCCTTCAATTTGGCAAGCAAATCTTTATTAACCATGTCAACCCTGGATGATGCAACATAGCTCACATCAAGTCCCCTTGACTTTATCTCGTCGGCTATTTCACCGGCACGTTTTTTGTTCATCATGAATGTGTCATCGAGGAAGGCTATATTTTTAATTTTGTACTCGTTTGTGAGCTCCTCAACTTCATCCACAACATTTTCAGGGCTTCTTGAACGGAATTTTTTGCCCATTATCAAGGACGATGAGCAGTATTCGCATGAATAAACACATCCCCTACTTGTGATCATGTCTCCTTCCTGATCCTTTGAAACTCCGTAGGCATGGAAGGGTACAAGATGCCTTGCAGGAAATGGAATAGAATCAAGATCCGTTATTAATGGTTGGGGTTCTTTTATTTTAATTGCATTCCTGTCGGGGGTTCTGTAAACTATTCCCCTAACATTTTCAAGACCTTTAACTCCATACTTTGAATAATTTTGTGCAAGTTCAACAACTGTTTTTTCACCCTCACCCACAACAACCAAATCCAGAAATTCATTTTCCTGTAGGGTTTCAAAGGGGATAAAGGTTGTGTGTGGACCACCTATCATGGTAAGTGTGTTTGGAAGTGTTTTTTTGATCTTTTCAACATATTTCAGTGCCTTTTTTATGTTGGATGTGCTTGCTGTAAGTCCCACGATCATGGGATCCATCTTTGAAACCAGTTGTGTAACCTTTTCTTCACCCATCTGCATGATGTCATCATCCAATATTTTAACGGACATCAATGCCTTTTCAAGGGATGCAGCAAGATACATAAGATTTAATGGCGGAACTTTAAATCCTAAACAATTTTTCACGGCATTTTCATCACAGGGATTTATTAAAACCACGTCCATCATTTTTCACGTCCTGAATCTTTTAAATTTAATACCAGCCCGCCATATAAGTTCCAGGTTAAAACAGAACCTTCCAAATTTTATCTTCATAAAACCTGCAATCTTGTAAAGGTGGATGGTTTAACTACATTTAAATAAAAATCTGCAGTGGGTTTACAAATTTTCTGGTTTTAATATATCTTTTATGAAATTTAAAAATTTTTTTATTAAAATTCTGATAAAAGATTAGAGCAAATCTATTTTTATTGAGTTAACACATCTACTTATAAGAAAGTTAAAATCAATAATTATTATAAAAAATATAAATATTATTATTGAGTTGCTTATGAAATTTGAATTAAAGTTAATTAAACTTAATTAAACAGGTTAGTTAATCATCAACTTGATTTAAAACTAAATTTTAAAGGGAGTAATATATTGAAAGTTCTATCCAACCTAGAAGAAAAGAGCAGAATACCCACGGGATCACCCATAGATAATATAATGGGAGGGGGTGTTGAAAGAGGATGTCTCACCCAGTTTTACGGCCCTCCAGGTTCTGGTAAAACCAACATAGTTCTTCAGCTCATTGTACAGTGCGCAAAAACTGGAGGTAAGGTCATATTTGTGGATACAGAAGGTGGATTTTCAATAGAAAGGGTAAAACAAATATCAAACGGAAATTTTGATAGTTTAGCACCTAATATCATGATCCTTGAACCCACAACCTTCAAGGAACAGAATGAAGTTTTGAAAAAAATTGAAAACAGCATAGATTCTGGAAAGGAAAAGGTTGAACTTGTTGTTTTGGATTCTGCAGTTGCACTCTACCGACTGAAGGATGGTGAATCCAAACAGATGAATAGAGAGCTTGGAAAACAGATGGGAAGACTTTCAAGGATTGCAAGGAAAAATAATGTTGCAGTTGTAATAACAAACCAGATATACTCAATTTTTGATGCTGACGGTACCGATGGTATGATAGAACCTGTTGGAGGTACAATACTCAAGTACTGGAGTAAGATAATGGTTGAAGTTGTGAGGATAAACGGCAGTGGTGAACGTTTTGCCGTCTTGAAAAGGCATAGAAGCAGGCCTGAAGGATTAAGGGCGCGTTTCAGGATAGTTGATCACGGCCTGGAATAACCTTCCAGATCAATTTTTTATACTTCAGTAACCTACTCATCATAATTTTGTCCTATTGGTGATGATTTTTTTTTATTGAATAACTAATAAATTTATAAAATTAAAAATGAAAGAGTAAACCAAAGGTAAGAAAATAAGGAATAGATAATTTTAAATCATGTCAATACAAATAGAAAAGAAAGATGAATTAACCCTACAAATATTTAGATGTTAATTGAATACAAGAGGATAGATTTTAGAACTATTAATAGAACTGCTGAAAGTTTAAATTTCCAGTTTTAAGGGCTATTTAACTAAATATTGAAAAAAATAGTTTGTTTAAAAGGATAAAGAAGTAAATTCGAGCCTTTTAATAATTCTAAGGATTATCTGCTTTTTTAAGATAATTTTATAGATATGATACGATTGTGTTGTGAGATGTATGATTTCACGGAAGAAGTATGCAAAAACTGCAAAGATGATACCAAAGGGTTTTAAAACACCCAACGATTTTTTCAATTACGTTTACAACGACGAAGACATGATCTGGATGGGTCAAAACACCAACCACCTTCATGATGAAAACGGAATTATGAATGCCATGATGGGCAGTATCAGAAAAAGAAATTACTGCAAATACCCACCTCCAGAAGGATTTCCTGAGTTAAAGGAACTGGTACTGGAAGATCTTGGGCTTAACGATGGCAGGTTTGATATTCTAATAACTGCAGGTGGTACAGAATCCCTTTACCTGTGCACCAACGATATTCTGGAGCCAGAAAACAACACCATAACCTGTGATCCAGGTTACCTCATAATAGACAACTTCGCAAGCAGGTTCGGGGACCATGTAAAATCTGTTCCAATCTACAACAAGGAGTGCGGCTACAAACTCACACCGGACCTTGTAAGGGAGAACATGGATGATAACACCAAACTGGTGGTGCTGGTTGACCCACTGAATCCCCTTGGATCATGTTACACAAAGGAGGAGTTAAAGGACTTTGCGGATCTTGCAGAGGATAATGACATCTACCTTTTACATGACATCACCTACCGTGATTTTGCAAGGGATCACAATTTGATGGCCAAGTACGCACCTGAACACACCGTCACTATATACAGTTTCTCCAAGATCTACGGAATGGCCGGCATGAGGATAGGTGGAATCATTGGAATACCTGAGATCATAAGCTCAATAAGGAGTATCGTGATAAACGACCTTGGAACCAACGTTGTTGCACAGCACGGTGCAATAGCAGCCCTTAAAACCAAACCAGATTGGCTTGACCGCGTAAGGAACACCACCCGCGGCAACCAGAAGATAATCAAGGAAGCAGTTGACCAGGTTGAAGGAGCATTCATTCCAGTTTATCCATCAGACGGTAATATGATGGCAATAGATCTCTACGATGCAGGTATAAAACCAATGGATGTTGCAGATTATCTCCTTGAGAGGAAGATATTCACAAGGGAAGGATCCTACACCAGCAAACTATTCGGACACAGATACCTGCGTGTGAGCTATTCAATACCACGGGAACAGGTTGAATACTTTGGGGAAGAGTTCCTCAAGGCCATTGATGCTATAAAATCTAAATAAGATTTTATTTTTTTATTTTTTTTAAGATATTTATTTTTAATATTTCCACTAAAATTTCTATTTTTTTTTCATTTGAAAAATAGGAACCATTAGAAGTATCAATTATTTTTTAAAAATCATTATTTTAATATTTATTTTAATTTTACACAGTTAACTATCACTTATTTAGTTTATAACCTGTTTTTTAAGGATAAAAACTTAAAATAACCAATTTTAGGAAAGCAAAAATAGAATTTAAAAAAATAGAACTTCAATTAAAAACAAATAAAAGGTTTAAATGGATTAAAAAGGGCTAAAATAGGTAAATAATGGAGATTAAACTTCACCAGATGACTGATGATCTAGCTCTCCAGATAATAATATTCTCCCTTCTCCTTCTGCTCACGGTCAAGGTAGCTTCCGAACTTGTTAACACGTGGCCTTTTGGTTTCCTTGTCACGGCGGAAGGTTATTCCCACATCTGAAAGGAAGCTGTTCATTGCAGAGCGCAGATCCATTGGTTTGCTTGCATGTCCCTCAACTCCAGGTTCACCGTGGAAAACCATTGCACGGTCTGAAATGTAATCTATGAACACTATGTCGTGGTCAACAATGATTGAAGCGGCATTACGACTTTCAACAGCTCTTCTTATAGCTCGGGCAGCACGGAGTCTTTGTTCAACATCCAGAAATGCTGTGGGTTCGTCGAAGAGGTACACTTCAGCATCCATGGATAATGTTACTGCAATGGAAAGTCTCTGAAGCTCTCCTCCACTTAAATCTCCAACATCCTTGTCCATTATATCATCAAGGGAGAAAGGCTTCACAATCTCTGTTTTGAAGATGTTTGTACCATAGTTAGGGGCTGTTGTTATCAGGAGTTCCTGAACACTACCATCAAAGTCTGATGCAAGGTACTGGGGCTTGTAGGCAATTTTAACCTTTTTACTTATCTTTCCACTGTCTGGTTTGGTTACATTTGCAAGTATTTTGGCAAAGGTGGTTTTACCAATACCGTTTGGACCAAATGCAGTTATTATTTCATCGTGCTGCACCTTTCCAGCTTCAGCTTCAAGTGAAAATCCTTCGTAGGATTTTTTGATTGTGGTGTACTCTGCAAGAACTGCAGCTTCACCCTCCTGAGCTGGAGGTTTCACATCAAACACAATTGGCTGCTTTCTGATACGAATGTTTTCTTCCCTTAAAAATCCGTGAAGGTAAGCGTTTATACCCACTCTAACACCCCTCATCTGAGAAACAACACCGTATCCTCCAGGCTGACCATAGAGAAGGTGCACGTAATCGGAAATTGCATCAAGAACTGCAAGGTCGTGTTCTATGACTACAACAGCTTTCCCATCTGCTGCAAGGTTCCTTATCACTTTAACTGCATTCAAACGCTGCTTCACATCAAGCCAACTTGTGGGTTCGTCGAAGTAGTAGAAATCAGCATCTCTAAGAACTGCTGCAGCTATTGCAACCCTCTGAAGTTCTCCTCCACTGAGCTTTGAGATGTCCCTGTCAAGGATGGACCTTATTTCAAGGGTGTCAAGGGTTTCATCCATTGCACCCCTCTCATCCACACCCTCAAGCAGGGTTCTGACCTTGCCCTTAACAACCTTTGGAAGAAGATCAACCATTTGGGGCTTGTGCACGACTTTAATGTCTCCACTTGAAAGTTTTTTGAAGTAACCTTGAAGCTGTGAACCCTTGAAGAAATCTATGATATCTTCCCATGAACTCTCTTCCTCGTAGTTTCCAAGGTTTGGTTTTAACTCTCCTGAAAGTATTCTTATAATGGTTGATTTTCCAATACCATTGGGTCCTAATATTCCCACAACAGATCCCGCCCTCACGTTGGGAAGGCCGAAAAGCTCGAACATGTTCTGACCGTAACGGTGTATAGGTTCGTCAAGAGCTTCAGGAAGGTTTATAATGCTTACAGCATTGAAGGGGCATCTGTTGGTACAGATCCCACACCCAGCACATAACTCTTCAGACATTATTGGTTTTTTAGTTTTTTCATCAATTGTTATTGTGTCTTCTTCCATTCTAACGCCTGGACAGTATTCTATGCAGACGTAGTTGCATTTTTTTGGTTGGCATCTATCATGATCCAATATGGATATCCTTGTCAAAATTCATCACCAGAAAATGAGTTTACAATTAAAATTACAATTACTTTTTTTTACAGGTTTTATATGATACTTGTACTCAACGATAAATAAAATTATTTTTGCAAGTACAAGATATGATATTATATCTTACAGATAATGTAATTACAATCTAACTTGTAGTTAAAATAACTTTGTAGATCCTCAAAGTAAATCCTAAATAATTAGATGATCCTGTTTTTTGGCTAGAACTAATTATTTATTATTTATTTTATGTAGAAAAAGAGTTTGGGTACATATAATTTCGGCTTTTAAAAAAATTAAAATGTTAAATAAAGAAATTGGCCATTTTTTATAATGCTTTGATGGCCATTTCAATATCTGATGCTTTAACTGTTTTCCTGCCAGCGTGTTTTGCTAGTTTAACAGCGTCTGCTGCAATTTTTTCGCCTGTTTCTTCCAGAACTTTTGCTAATTCGTCCCTTGCGTCATCACTGACTCTTGGAGCACCAGCATTTTTAATTATTCTTCCGACTGGAGCAATTGGTAATTCAGTCATATATACCACCTCATTCAATTATTAAGACTCCATAGTATTTAAGTTTGTCGATCTATTGCTTATTGGTAACCCTTACACTTATTGTGTCATCAATGAAAACTGTAATTAAATATCTGTCTTGGTGGAGTTTTTGATTTCAGTGATCATGATCCATAGTTCCCATCAGCCTGTGAAAAATTGAGTATCAATTCAAAAAATTCAGTAAACTGAAATTGATATTTATTAGAAAAAAATATGGCTCAAATGTTTTGTTGATAATATTTGGAATAATTTTTATTATTAAAAAGCTTCGTTATACACGTTCATGTACTGATTTTTTTCAGGATAACAGTTCTTAGATACAAATAGGAAATAACGCATTATAACTCATTATATCCTTAAAATATCCTTAAAAAAGAATATTTAAAATAAAAAAGTTTTTGAAATCAGTTATTTACCATTGAGTTACCTGAAAAAGAATATTTGAAAAAAATTTTAAAAGATTTACTAAAAGATTCTAATAGATAGGGAACTATTCAAGAATCCAATGCTCAAGGATAAAACAAATAATTCAATATATAAATGGAATAAAAATAATTAACTCCAGTTAAGTAAAATTAAAATTCATTTACAAATTCAATCTCAATAATTCAATCTCAATAAAAATCATAAACAATTCACACATGAGGATATGATCCAAATGACAATTAAAATTACAAGCACAGCTTTTAGTGAAGGAGAACCCATACCAAACAGGTACACATGTACAGATGTTAATGTTTCCCCAAGGCTTCAGTGGGAAAACCTTCCAGGTGGTGCAATGAGTATTGCAGTTATATGCGAAGATCCAGATGCACCTTCAGGTACGTGGAGTCACTGGGTACTTTTCAACCTGCCTGCTGACTGCACTGAGCTTCCAGAATGGATTATGGAAAGGGAAGAACTTGAAAATGGTGCAAGACAGGGCCTGAACGATTTTGGAACAGTTGGCTACAGGGGTCCATGTCCTCATGGAGGAACTCACAGATACTACTTCAAAATATACGCCCTTGACACTCTCATTGACCTTCCATCCCTCATAAAGAGACAGGAACTTCTGGATGCAATGAAAGGACACATCCTGGATGATGGACAGCTCATGGGAGTTTACAGCAGATAATTAAAAGTAGGTAAACTAATTACAGTTAGGCAGTAAATTAAGATTTCTACAGTAAACAATAAACAAGCAAAACCAGGTTTTTTTCATGAAAAGAGAAGTTGAAGAAAGTGTAAATGTATTGAAGGAACTTTTAAAACCTGTTGTGGATGGTGAGAGTTCAGCAGATGATATAAATCTTGATTTATGGGATGAACTCGGATTTTCCCTTGAAAAGGTGATCTTCAATCCAGAAACCCATGACATCACAATTGTAACACCAGATCGACCGGAAAAATCTGCAGTTATAGGGAAGGGAGGTTGGGTTGTTGGAAGGTTGAGGGAAGAACTCGGTGCAAATTCCATTCATGTTGAATCTTATTCAGATATGCTCATTAAGAAATACAGAATGGAACTTGCACTCGAAAAACTAGGGAATATCATGGCAGAATTCATCTCAGAAGATAGGATTCCCCTCCAAAATCTTCAAAAACTACTTGAAAAAAGAATTGAAAATATACACAGTCTTGATTATACTTTAAATGATTTTAATCCTTCTGAAATTCACTCAGATATAGATAGTGTTTTAGATGAAGCTAGGGATCACAGGGCAGTGGTTGCACTTTCTGGTGGGGTGGACAGCAGTGCATCCCTTGTAATTGCCAAGTTCATGGGATTCAATCCAGTTGCAGTTACAGTGAATCCTGGTGAGATCGTACTTCCAAGGTACTTCCAGAAGAGTGTTGAAAATCTTTCAGAAAGTCTTGAAGTTCCTCATGAATACGTAACAGTTGACATGAAATCAGTTGTAGATGATGCACTTGAGGGAAAGATCCATCCATGTGGACGGTGTTCATCTGTAATTGAGAATGCAGTTATGGCTTACGCTAATAAAATAAAAGTTCCATTTGTAATATTTGGAGATTTTCTATCCACAGGGTCACAGTCAATCCTTTTAAAGGACGGTATTTGGAGAATCAACATGCCTGCAATGCTTTCTGCAACCAAGGGTGAAACAAAGGGTTTGGCAGGTAGATTTGGAATTGAAAGTCGTGCAGGCTACGGATGTCCGCTTATAAATGAAGTTCATAAGATGCATCCACATATGCGCAGGTTTTCAATTCAAAGGGTTTTAAGGGAAACCCGGGCTGGTGTTCTTGAGCCGGGTGAAGCCCTGAACCTTATAATGCGAACCCTTTAATCCATTTTTTTTTACTTGATCAAGGTCATTATTCCGTATATCACAAGGAATATTCCAACCAAATACCCCACAAGCTGTGGGTATATGATCATAAGAACACCGATTATGATTGCAATTATTCCCAGTATTTCACGGTTTGTATCGCTTTCCATGGAAATATATTTTGTAATCAATCCTATATAGATATTATGAAAATCAGGGTGGATATGTTGATAAGTTTTATTACTGGAAATGGGTGGTTTAATGGATAGGATATGTCCAAGCTGTGGATATCCAATGTTTTACAGTGAGTCAGATGGATTTTGGTACTGTTACAACTGTGGTTACATGGAAAAAGATTGAATTATTTTCAATAACTTGTTTTAAAAAGATTTTTTTTTGATGATTTTATTTTTTAATTTTTTTAAATAAATATAAAGAATTGTATCTGTAAAAAAAATTTATTAAAAATTTTTAATTCATTAAGCTAATAATTCAATAAAATAATAAAAAAGGAGGTTAATAAAAAACTAATTTGATTAATCTAAACCTTCATCCCTTAAAAAGTTCCGTAACCTCTTTATAACCTCTTCAACAGCTCCAGGTGAAGATCCGCCAATTGCCCTACGGGTTTTAACGATCTCGTAGGGGTCAAGTGCCCTCTTAACGAGCTCATCATCAATTCCAAGCGGTTCACCACGTATCTCCATTGAAACTTCATCAAGGAACTTTGAATCTATTTCTGCAGGTTTTATTCCTTTTTCAATGGCTTCTGTAACTGTTCTGCCCACTATTTGATGTGCAACACGGAATGGCATGTTCTTTTCTTTTACCATTAGATCTGCAAGTTCTGTTGCAGCTGCGAAGTTGGAGTTTGCAAGTTCCCTTCCCCTTTCAACATTGAACTCCACAGAGGCAAGCATGTGGTGTGTGATATTCAGCATGGAGTGTGCAGTATCAACACTGTTCCACAGGTGAGGTGTCACTTCCTGAAGGTCACGGTTGTAGCTGTGAGGTAGGGCCTTCAAGATACTCATAACTGTAACAAGCTCCCCATATAACACACCAGTTTTTGCCCTTCCAATCTCTGCAACATCGGGGTTCTTCTTCTGAGGCATTATTGAAGATGTTGATGAGTACTCATTGGATATTTCAACCATACCAAACTCATAGGTACTCCATATAACCAGTTCCTCACAGATCTTACTCAGATTCGATGCAAGCATGGACAGTGCAAAAACTGTTTCTGCCATGAAGTCCCTGGAACTTACAGCATCTATGGAATTTTCCATGAGCCTTGCAAAACCCAGAAGTTCCCTGGTTCTTTCACGGTCTATTGGAAAACTCGTGGTTGTCATGGCTGCAGCACCAAGGGGACACATATCAACCCGTTTATATGCATCAACAAGCCTCTCATAATCCCTTCTCAGCTCATTTGCATAGGCCAGAAGATGGTGGGCAAAGGTTGTTGGCTGTGCATGCTGAAGATGTGTGTACCCAACCATGATGGTTTCCTTGTTCTCAGATGCAATATCCAGAATGGTACCAATAAAAGCCAGTAAATCTGCATTGATTTCTCTGATTTCCTCTTTTAGGACAAGTCTTAAGTCCGTTGCAACCTGGTCATTCCTGGATTTCCCAGTGTGCATGAAACCCGCTGTTTCACCTATTTTGGCTGTTACGTAGTTTTCAAGGGCCATGTGTATGTCTTCAACAGAAGGATCCAGGTTAAGGGCATCTATTCCTTCAGATTCAAGGTCATGAAGTGCTTCAACTATTTTATCAGCATCTTCAGGGGGTATTATGCCCTGTTCTTTAAGCATGGTTGTGTGTGCAACGTTACATTTGATATCTGCCATGAATATGCGTTTGTCAAATTCCATGGATGATGTGAATGATGCAGCGTCGCTTGTCATCTTTCCTTTTAGTCTTCCAGACCTGAGATTCAAAAAGTTCACCTAAAAAAGTTTGTTAAATTAAAAATTAATAAAAATAAAAGAATTTAATGTATTAATTATATTTTTGGAAGTTTAGATTTATTTTTTTTAAATCTATTTTTTATCCTTTTTCCACTGGGTGTAACCGCATCTTCCACATGCGTATCTGTCTCCGTGGTCAGCCATGAAGACTCCGTGGGAACATCTGACACATTCAGGGTTTTTTCTTATGATCTTGTTATCTTTAACTTCGTAAAGCTGGTATTTTTTCATAGTTAAATCCTCCCTTGGGTATTTTTTAGTTAATAAGTTAAATTAAATCTATTTAAATAATTATTATTGCAGTTTTTACTTCAATGCACTGGTTTGAAAAAAGAATTGGTTGGAACTGTTTGTACTGAATTAATCCAGTTATTCCTCAGCTTCTTCTTCAGATTCCTTTTCAGGTTCTTTGTTTTTGGATACAACATGTTTTGTTTCGATTTTAGCGAGGTTTTCCTCTGAATCGTAAAGTTTTGCGTATCCTGCTGCTTTACCTTCACCGTAGGATGGTTTGACATTATCCACAACAAGAAGGTTTTTGTCAACGTTTAAAAGTGCTACAAGTCTGTTTTTAACGTCAAGAATTTTAGGGGTAGATTCTCCCTGGTATGCGCATTCAAAGCGTATTTCAGTTCTGTTTAAAAGCGGATTTTCGATTTGTTCGTTTATATTGATGTCCATATTATGCCTCCTCTAACATTTTGATCAGGCGTTCTGCCGTTTTTTTAATTTTATCAACTTCACAAAGCACCACACCCTCCCCGGGTTGACCATATAATATTATGGAGCCTGAAGGGGCCATTATGGCACATGGAATAACAGCAAGATCTTCTTCCCCATTAACTGTGATTAAAACATGGTGTTTTGAATCCATGAGTTGGAAGGCTTTTTCAATTGTTTTCCACAGATCATCTGTTATTGTTCCAGGTGGGTTTTCTGTTTTTAATGTGATGTTATCGTAATATATTTCATCTTCAGAGGGTTTTCTCTCAATTTTGTTATCTACAATACCCATATCTGGTATTATTTCTGCTTCAAGGATGTTACGGGTTGTAACATCACCTATTGAAATGATTGGGTTCCCATTCTGAATTGATGATTTTAAGATTTCTTCTGCATCTTCTATTGAAGGATAGAGTTTTCCAAATGGTTTTTTAAACTCTGATCTCATTTCTTTTTTCAGTATTAACACTATCTAACCCTCAGGGCATATTCTCCAGGAAGTGTTATATGGAGATCATTTGCAATATTTGATTTTTCAGGATCCACAACTATCAGGAAGCCACTCCAGTTTTTTGAAGTTGGTATGTTACAAATTGCACATCTCTCTTCATCCATGATCCTGTGGCATTTGGTGCATGCTTTTGTAACCATTTAATCCTTCTCCTTTGCCTTTTTAGTCTTTTTATTCTGCTTGTCCTTCTCTTCCTGGATCCATTCAACTCTTCCAAGGCCTGGCTGCCTCATTGTGAGACCTATCTTGGTTTCTTTAGAGGATTTTCCCTTGATGCTCAGGGCAACTATTCTTGCACGAACCTTGTTACCCTCTTCAAGGCTTTTCTTGGATTCTTTACCTATGAGGGCTCCTCTTTTTCCATCGTAGTTTATGTAATCATCTGTAACCTGCGAAACGTGTACAAGTCCGTCCATTGGTCCGATGCGTATGAATGCTCCGAACTCCATTATTTCTATGACTTCTCCTTCCACAACTTCGTGTAATTCTGGTTTGAAGGACAGTGCTGTGAATACGACATCATAGTAAGCTGCACCATCGCCCATTATAACCCTTCCGATGCCTATTTCTTCAATTTCTTTGACTGTTACCATCAATCCCAGTTTTTTGTCTATATTTCCAACGTAGCTCTCATTTAAGATTTCTACTGCCACTTCTTCCACTGGTTCTTCAAACCGGTTTGGTGGGATTCTCACAGTGTCTTCTATTTTGGATATTAAATACAATCAAATCCCCCTAATTCCTGCTTTAATTATAAGCAAACATCCACTTACTTTTTAATGATCTAATGATCATTCAGTTTAATCTGTTCATTAGATTTAACTAAGGTTATTTAAATTTTTATTTGTTCATGTTGCACCATGGATCTAAATTCATGGCCATGAACCTAATTTTCTGAAGAATTCATTCATAGAAACTACATTTCATTGTAAAGTTCTTTTGAATGTTTAATGGCTTCAAATGCTTTCTCTGCGTTGTCCCATCCAAGAACTTCAGTTGTTTTTCCCTCGAGCTTCTTGTATTCTGTGAAGAAGTGTTCTACTTCATCAAGGAAATGTTTTGGGATGTCTGTTATGTCCTTAACATCGTTGTACCTTGGATCGTTTACTGGAACACCAAGAACCTTATCGTCACTTTCTCCACCATCCATCATTCTCATGATACCTATTGGTCGGGTTTCTATAACACAACCTGGGAATGTGGCCTGATCCATCATGACAAGTATGTCCATTGGGTCTCCATCGTCCCAGAGGGTTTGGGGTATTATACCGTACTCTGCAGGGTAGTGAAATGGAGAGTAAAGAACCCTGTCAAGTGCAAATGCTTCTTTATCTTTATCATATTCATATTTGTTCCTTGATCCTTTTGGAATTTCCACAACAGCGTATAAAACGTCTGCAGATGGTCCTGTTGGTATGTCTTTCCAGAGATTCATGTGATTCCTCCAAAAAACCTTGAGATAACCTTTAAAAAAAGGTTCATCAAAAGATAATCTTTACTCAATTATAATAATTTTCTAATAATTTTTAAAAATTTAATGTTAGTTCATATATTTAAATGTCCATCAACAGCAAGATACCTTCTTTGACGAAGATAAACAACAGTTATTCCTCTTTTTTTTGCCCTGTTTCTCAATTCACGGTCATTTGTACATAAAACATCCTTAGAATTGGATTTGAACATTTTAAGGAGTGCATTATCCACGTGTTCTCCCCTTTTGAGTTCAAGTTCCACAGTTTGCACTGGCTCAGAGCTTGCTATTTTAATAGCTACTCCTGCTGCAATTTTGTCTTTGCCTTTGGATCTCTTTTTTATGACTTCAAGTTCCCTTAGAACTGGTGATGGGACAACATAACTGTGAGATGGTAGGATGCGCTCAAGTTCACCTACAATATCAATGTGAAACTGAGCGGGTATCATAAAAAATTTGCATCAAGAACTGCAAAGGGTTTATTTGATGATACCATATCCTATTAACCTCCATCTTGCACCTACACGTCGGCTGAGTGCAACTCTCTGGCCTTCCTCAGCACATACAGGTAGTTTAAGTTTAACCTCAACTTCCTTTTTCCTGGCGCTGGTAACAACTCCAATGGTGGTTGTTGTTCCTATGTTTATCATAAGTGGTTCTGATGATTTGATAGGGTCAACATCACGTTCTTCCTTGGTACCAACCACCCTCTCAAGCAGGTGGGTTTTCATTGTGAACCCATGTATTATAGGGGGTAGTGTTCCAGGTTTTCCTGCAACTGATCCTGAGAGGGAATCAGCCTTTGTAAGTGCAGGGTCAAGTTTAGTACCAACTCCAATGAGTCCTCCAGGTCCAACTTCTTCAACAGCTTCATCAGCTGCAACAAGACCTGTGATTTCAGAGAATAAGCTTATCCATTCACTTTTACCCTTCTTCTTAATCTGAATTCCGGGTTTCACCTCGATCTCATCGCCGACTTTAAGTTTTCCCTGAACAAGGGATCCACCTATTACTCCACCCTGAATATTCTGGGGTTTGCAACCGGGTTTGTTAATATCGAAGGACCGTGCAACGTACATTCTTGCAGCTTTTCTCAGTGAACGCCTTGGAGTTCTCATTTTCTCCTGGATTGTTTCAATGAGAATGTCTATGTTCGCTCCCTGCTGGGCAGATACTGGTATTATGGGTGCATCTTCTGCACATGTACCCTTGACAAACTCTTTTATTTCTTTGTAGCTTTCTATTGCCCTTTCCTTTGAAACAATGTCTATCTTGTTCTGGACGACTATAACATCTGTGACTCCTATAACATCAAGGGCCATTAAATGTTCTTTTGTTTGAGGCTGTGGGCATGGTTCATTTGCAGCTATAACAAGAACTGCACCGTCCATTATTGCCGCACCTGAAAGCATGGTTGCCATGAGTGTTTCGTGTCCAGGTGAATCAACGAAGGATACTTTCCTGAGTAGTTGTGTTTCTTTTCCACAGTTCTCACATATCTCTGCTGTTGTGTAGCACTGTGGTTCAGGACACTCCATACACCTGCGGAAGGTTATGTCAGCATAACCCAACCTTATTGAGATACCTCTCTTAGTTTCTTCACTATGGGTATCTGTCCATATGCCCGATAGGGCCTTTGTCAAGGTTGTTTTACCATGATCAACGTGCCCTACAAGCCCAATGTTTATTTCGGACTGTATTTTCACAAGTTACACCTGTAAAAAATTCTAATCCTCACTCTGTTCTTCTTTGTTTAAAAGTTCAGCTATAGTTTTGCTGCCTTTCTCTGCAATGGTCGTGTTGATCTGTACTATGTCATCGGAGACTGTGTTGCCTCTGACGGTTTTCCTTCTTCTCTGACCGTCTCTTTTTGGTTTGAAACCTATACCACCGGATAGGAGACTTTTCATTCTCCTTGGGCCGTCAACATCTTTCTTCATTGGAAATCCGTTTTTATCGCTTCCACCGGTTAATTTAAGTTTATATCCTGTTAAACCAACTAGAGAGGCATCGAATTCATCACCGATTTTTAATCCTATGAGTTTCTTTGACTCTGCAGCTTCAACTTCAACTTGATGGCTGTTTTCGCCTTCTGAAATAACTAATTTAAATGCCAATCTATCTCCTCCATCTTATTCTTGGTTTTTTATAGTCTATATTATTTATCGTTTTCCATTGTAGAAACTTCAATGATCATAATACCATGGATATCCCAATATTAAGGATTTATAATTTTAATAAGGATCTTATCCATTAAATTTTAACTATTTTTTATAATTTAATTTATTTTAATTCCTTCAATTTAAAGTCAATTAAGGTTAATCAACATTGAATCCAATGGATTAAATTCAATCTTGTTCATCTTCTAAATTTATATGAATTGATTTAATAATTTATGATATTAATATTGTAGTTATCAGGTTTAATATTCAACCCTCAAACCCCATAATGAATCATCTTTTCTTTTTATCTCAACTATTTCATTGAGTATTTGAAGTTCATCTTCTGAGAGTTTGCCCTTGAGTTCTGCTTCAAGGATCTTAAAGTGGTTTTCAGGTATGTCCACGTATAAAACGTCTCCTTCTTCAAAATCTTTTTGGAAAACAGCATCCTTTATTGCCATGGCAACCTTCTGGCCCCTTGAGGTTGAAGGTTTGTTCTCTCCCTTATCCTGCATGCTCTCAACCTTCCCAACACGTTCACCACGCTCATTTATGAGGCCATAATCCTTTTTCATGGTGCCTCCAAGAACTTCTATACCTGCAATTGCAGGTTTGCTGTGTCTGAAAACGAGTTTAGGGATTATTCTGAGTTTTGCAGGTTTTATCACTGCATCCAACCATTCTTTTCGCTTTCGTTCCTCTGCAGCATCCGTCCATTCCTTATAATCCTCAGTAAGTTGGTAAATAACATTCGCAGAGAAAAGTTTCAGCTGGGAACTTTTTATTTCTTCCACTGCAGATGGGAGTACCTTGACATTGAATGCTATGATCACACCGTAGAGTGGGTTTTCCTTCTGGACTATGGCAGTATCAAAGACATCACGCCTTGAAACATCCCCTATATCTGCAACCCTTATGGGCACATCCATAGCTTTCAGCATATTAACAAGTGCTTCAAGGGATCCAAGGGTATCTGCCTTTACAGTTACGCCCATTTCATCAGTGTCTATTTTAATACTTTCAATTTCACTTAAAATCTCTTCTTTAACCTTATCAAAATCTTTACCTGCAACACGCAGTGGAGATCCTGACATAACGTCTTCAATGTTTGGAGCCACGATCTTTATACCTGCAGCTGCAACAACTTCATCAACCTTTTTGAAACGTTTCTTAGACTCCCTCATCTCTTCAAGGGGTCTTGGTTTTAGAAGGGATCTTATTTTGGTGGTTATAATTTCTTTATCAGTTGTAAGGGCTATTGTATCAGCTTTTTTAAGAATTCCATCGTATATAACTGCATCAACAGTTACTCCAAGCCCTGTTTCCTCTTTAACTTCAAGGATGGTTCCCTTTGCAGGGGAATTTGTCTCAATTTGGAGCTGTTCCTTGAGGTACTGCTGTGCAAGCCCCATCAACATGGTTAAAAGTTCAGCTATTCCTTCACCGCTTTTTGCGCTTATTGGAATGATACTTATCTGCCTTGCAAAATTCTGAACCCTGTCGAATCGTTCAGATTCAAATCCTTCATCATGCAGTATTCCAACAAGTTCGTAGATATTGTTGTCCAGTTTTTCCTGAACACTTCTGGCCTGTTTGTTGTAGGTTTGAATGAATGAAAGACCTTCATATGTTTCCCAGCCGTAGATCTTATCGATCTTGTTTGCTGCAACTACGAAGGGAGTTTTACACATCTTGAGTATGTTCAAGGCTTCATAGGTCTGAGGTTTGAAACCCTCATTTGAATCCACGATTAGAATTGCCAGATCCGCCAGTGCACCACCCCTCTTCCTGAGGGTTGTGAAGGCTTCGTGGCCTGGAGTGTCAATGAAAAATAGTCCTGGTAGTGTCTCTCTAATGTCCAGTTTCTTCAGAAGGTCGCCGCAGATGTTGTCTATAACTTCCATTGGAATTTCAGTCGCACCTATGTGCTGTGTTATTCCTCCAGCTTCCCTCTGGGCTATGGCACTGCCCCTTATAAAATCCAGGAGTGTTGTTTTACCATGGTCAACATGGCCCAGAACAGACACTATTGGTGATCTAATCTTCAATTTTATCCTCCAGATAACAATTAAAATGTTGTAAATATATTATGCTGTAAATATGTCCTAAATTATCTATTATTCTACTCATTTAGGATAAGATTTGTTTAAACTGAATCTTCCATTCATGAAACAGATGAAAATTTGAAAAAAAGAGCTTAAAAATTAAATGCTCTTCAATCAATTCTTTTTAAGGTTCTTCGTATATCAGTTCTTCATCAGGTAGAACGTACTCGCAGATTTCAGATTCATCGAAAAATAGTGATATTTCTCTTTTTGCAGAATCTGGTGCATCTGAAGCGTGTATTATGTTTCTACCTGTATCTATGGCATAGTCGCCCCTTATTGTACCCATCTCAGCTTCCTGAGGGTTGGTGGCTCCTACCATCTTCCTGATCATGCTTATACATTCTTCGCCTTCAATGACTGTTGCAAGCACTGGGCCGGAGGTTATATAGTCAACGAGGTCTTTGAAGAATGGTTTTTCAGCGTGTTCTCCGTAGTGTGTCTCTGCAAGTTCCTTGTTTATAACCATCATCTTTGCAGCCAGTATCTTGAGTCCGCGTTTTTCAAAACGGCCTATGACTTCTCCGGCAAGTCTCCTTTTAACTGCATCAGGTTTGAGCATTACGAAGCTTCTCTGTTTCATTGTTTAACCCACTTAACCTTTCTTGGAACTCTTCCGAGTTTTATCCTGTTTTTCTCACATTTACTGCTGCAGAAGAAATAGACTGTTCCGTCCTTTTTGACGTACATTTTTCCTGTACCTTCTTCAATTTCTTCTCCGCAGAATGAACATGTTCTCATATTAAACACCTGTCTGTCTATGGGGTACGGATTTCCTTAGCTTCCCGTATTGTGTCCAGCAACATTAAAACGTCGCCTTCTTTTATTGCTCCCATGACGTTTCTGGTTAATATTCTACCTTTATCTCTTCCATCGAGTATCCTACATTTTACCTGCATGACTTCTCCAGTCATTCCAGTTCTTTTGAGAACTTCAATCACTTCAGCAGGAGTTGCTTCTCCCATTACAATCACCTTCAATTAAAATGAGAAAGGTATTTGGTTATGACTCTTTTCGAGTCCCTAAACCTTTCTTGTAAAAATAGTTCTATTTTTTGAGTTCTTCGACTTTCTCAACGATGTCTTTGATTAAGTCTTCAGCTTCGCCTGCTTCTATTATACATGCAGATGCTGTACCAACGTTGAGACCTGCTGCTTCTCCTAATTCATCCTTAGTTGGGATGTAAACGTAAGGAATCTCTTTTTCTTCAGCGAGTACAGGTAAGTGTGCTGCTATTTCTGGTGGTTCAATGTCCTCAGCTATTAGAACAAGTACTGCGTTACCCCTTTCTATGGTTTTGGTAACCTCGTTTGTTCCTTTACCTACTTTACCTGTGTCTTTTGCTATTTCTAAAGCTTCATAAGCTTTGTCAGCTATTTCTTTTGGTACGTCGAATTTAACATACATTGCTTTTGCCATTTTTTTACCTCCTTTTTCATCTGGTTTTAACCATCCATCGGCAGATCTTACTTTTAATGTTCAACATATAAAAGTTCTTCCGATCAGGCAATGACTTAAATTTAATCATTTAAATCAATTGTTGTGTTTAAATTTTTGTTTAAACAACTACCTGGAATCCTTCCTTTATTAAATCTCTTTTTAGGGAATTATCCAAGGGTTAAATCCTATTTAAAACCTATTTAAACTTAAAAATACATGATTTTAGAAGTTCAAAATTAGTTTATTAGATGTTTCACCATCATAGTATATATACTTTCTTCCATGGCTTTTGATGTCAATTAAACATCTCTTTCACATGGCTTTTATTCTTTGTGGAGTTATGATCCCTGGTACATATTGAACCTTCATTTTTTTAGATTTTAGGTTTCAGTTCTCCTCAGAAATTCTCAACAGAACTGCATCCTAGAATTTAACATCATAACATCTGAAATCTTCCAACACCTTTTGGAAATGTTTCCCACTGCTTCCAGTTAATATGAACTTTCATTCACTTGATTTTTGATTCTGTTTTCATTAACTGTTGATTATATCTAAAACATTCTGTAATCAATGTTCCTCCAGATTTCATTTAAGCTAGGATAATATGGGACATGTAACAGGCTTTAAATACAGTTTATAGGGATTTTATCAGTTATATTTACTATCAAATGACTTTTTCTACCAGAAGAATTAAATAAACTATGCTACTGCCATTGGGTATTATAAATGATAATCCAGTAGCCACTGCTGATACTGCTATGAAAAGAAGGCAAGTTCTTCTCATACTATCCAACTTTTTTTTGTTTATCTTACTACTGACAAGTCCCTTTCTGGTTGCATAATACCAGCTTAAATATAGGAAAAAGGCAATTCCTAACAGATTTAAATTGAATATTAACTGGGATACTGTGTACCCTCCATAGGTTCCAGTTAAATCTGTTGTGAAGGGGACTATGACAATGAACAAAAGCCATATTATGTTTATCCATAGAAATGCATCGTCCACATGTTTCACGTAGTGTAACTGTCTGTGGTTGACCACCCAGAACATGGCAAGAAGAATGAAGCTCAAAACAAAACTGATAAATGGGGACACTATGGTGTAAAGTGATTCCTGGATGGCTGTATTGGATATTTGTCCAGATACGTGGGGCACTCCGATACTCAAAACTAAAAGTGTCATTGCTATTGCAAAAATACCATCTGTAAGGGCTAACATACGGTTGCTGGTCATAAAATTATCAGATTCTTCAAAATTACTCATGCAATTTCCTCTTCACTATTAAATTATAATGTGTTATTTTTCAGGCTTTATATGTTTTTTGCAGGACATTGCCCAATAAATCAAGGTTACTTCAATTTTTATATAAAAATAAAAGGCTATGGAGTGAATAGCTCCTTGATTAAATCAATCTTCTATTAAAAGGGTTTTATATTTCGATTTCAGGATCTTATCTAAGAGTTAAAATTTTAAAAATGAATAGGTATCAAGATTAAAAGATTTAAATTAGTAAAATCTAAAAATAAACTCAATAACAATAAGATTGGGGTTTAAATTAGTTTTTAATATTAAAATGAGTCCAAAAATCAGAATTTGTATAAAAATTTATTGCGATAACCAAAAGAAAGAAAGTTAAAAGGACTTAGCGTCCTTTAACTGCCATTTCTATGTCAGATGCTTTTATTGTTTTCCTTCCAGCGTGTTTTGCAAGTTTAACAGCCTGTGAAGCTATTTCTTCGCCTTTTTCTTCTAATACTTTTGCTAGAGCTTCCCTAGCATCGTCGCTGACCCTTTCTGCACCTGCATTTTTTATTATTCTTCCTATTGGAGCAATTGGTAATTCCATCTTTAATCACCTCATTTTTGTATATTAGTTATATTACTCTGTTGTCTTACTGCTATATATATTTATCGTTTTATTTGGTGATTTTTTGATGATCTGTGTGCTGATGGGTCATGTCATGGTCATCCATATGATCTTGGGACAGCTCATGACAAATCATGTTGTATTGGGACACTCATAAAAAATTAGAATATAGATAAGTTTCGATTTTCCCTAAAAAAAATTGTAAGGGGAAATCCATTATTTGCCAGTAATAATGCGTGAAAGAGTGTTAATATCTGCATCAACTTCAACAGGCTTTTCACACGCATTTATAGCAGTATTTGGATCCTTTAAGAGATGTCCAGTTACAATACAAACCACTTTCTCGCCCTTATCCACTTTACCGGTTTCAACTAACTTTTTAAGCCCAGCAATGGATGCTGCGGATGCCGGTTCAACACCAATTCCTTCGGTTCTTGCAAGTAATTTCTGGGCGCTCAGTATCTCATCATCGGTCACTGTTTCTGCAAGACCGTTGGAGTCATAGATTGCACGCAGAGCTTTTGCTGCACTTACAGGAGCCCCGATCCTTATGGCAGTTGCAATGGTTTCCGGGTTTTCAACAGGTACAATATCCTTTTTACCCTTTTGAACAGCGTTGTATATTGGTGCCGCACCTTCTGCCTGAATTCCAGTCATCATTGGCAGATCTTCAATAAATCCTGCGTTGTAAAACTCGTTTACTCCCTTCCATATTGCAGATATGTTTCCTGCATTTCCCACAGGTAATATTATCCTGTCTGGGGACTGCCATCCAAGATCATCCACTATCTCAAATCCAATAGATTTCTGACCTTCAAGTCTGAAGGGGTTCACTGAATTTAGAAGGTAAAGTTGACCCTGAAGTGCCAGGGCAGTTATTGCCTCAAGTGCTTCATCAAAGTTTCCTTTAATGGAGATTACATCAGCTCCATGGAACATTGCCTGAGCAAGTTTTCCAAGGGCAACCTTTCCAGATGGTAGAAGTACCACACATCTTTTACCAGCACGTGCTGCATAGGCTGCCAGTGACGCGGAAGTGTTTCCAGTTGATGCACATCCAACTGTGTCAACACCCAGCTCAACGGCCTTGGTGATTCCAACGCTCATTCCCCTGTCTTTAAAACTTCCAGTTGGGTTTGAACCCTCAACTTTAACGTATAAATCAACTCCAAGGTCTTCTCCAAGTTTCTGGCACTTGACAAAGGGTGTTCCTCCTTCCTCAAGGCTTACTATCTTTGACTCATCTACAGGCATGAACTCCTTGTACTTCCACATGGTTGATTTTCGACAACTAAAAACATCTTTTGAAACTTCAGGGCTGCATTCCACCTCTAATATTGAACCACATTTTTTGCAAGTGTAAATTATTTCATCAAGGCCGTACTCTGCACCGCAGGATATACATCTTATCATCATCTCACCTTTTTTAATTTAAATTGATTTTTTTATTTTTATGAACATGATCAACTGCTTTTTAGTCTTTTAGGTTTATTTAAAATTTCACATCTCTAATCTAACCATAAAAACATTTACAAATTTAATTTTATTTGTAAAAAGATAATTACAAACATCTATGTTTATATCCAGTCTATTTTATTCATTTTCCTGTTTATTAAATATAAATTTTCCATGGTATAAAAATTGATTCACACATAAGAATCCATTAGAAAATTAGGTTGATTAAAAATTGATTAATGGATACATTGAATTTTGATTTGAAGGTAATTCAGTTGGAGATATCCATGTAAAAAAATTAGTGAGGTGGATAGTGAAGTGGGATGGAATTAAAAATAAGAAGGGAATTGAAAGGTGGGATGGGGATAAAAATGTTTTATAAAACACTTTGAATGTAGGTTCCCCATGCGATACTTAGATTAGCTTCTATAACTGCTGCAATAATGAGTAAAACAACAGCAATTGCAAAAAGCTTAAGAGATTCCCAGATTTCATCCATATGTGTTTCAAAAACGTATTTCATCTGTGTTACGGTGGATATGTCTGATCTTATATGTAACATGTCTTTCAACACATTTACAATCCAGCTTGTAAGTCTGAACCCTGCAGCTCCTGCTATGATGATTCCAATAACTTCAAAAACTCCGTGTGGTATGGTGAATATTATGAAGTTGCCCAGGGGGTACTGGGTGGCTGCGTATCCAAGGAAAAGCCCGTTAAAGGCTAAATAAACAAAGGTACCAATTCCGAAGATGAGTCCACCGAAGTATATTACCACTGCTACATAAAGGTTGTTTGTTAATATGGAAAGGGTTGTTAATTTAAGCTGTCCTTCAGTGAACCTCTTTTTAAAGTCAGACAACACAAGACTTAAAAAACTGTCAAGTGCACCTGAAAATGCGTAACCTACAAACATGGATACTAAAAATATGGTGGTTGAAATAACCAGAAAGGTTTCATTTCTCTTGTAAAGGCCACTGAAAAAACCGTCGTATTTATCTTTTTTGAGCATGTATCGATCCCCTAGTTAGTAACTTCAGAATTACTTCATACTTTGTTTATTCCATATTACTAATCGTCCATTAAAACTTTTTCGGCCACATCCATTGCTTTTGCCCTGCTTTTTGATACCTCTTCAAAGAGGGTTCTAATCATACCTGCAGCCTTTGCTTTACATTCACCGCACATAACCGTACCATTTTTACAGTCATGATAAATCTCTTTAAGCTCTTCATCTGATTTTACAAGGTGATAAAGTAACATTTCATAGACGGAACAATCTTCAGGAGTTCCTCCCAGCTCTTGCTGCTCCTTGAGACTTTCTCTGCCACCGGTCTTTGCAGATTTAACCTTTTTCTCAGCAACTTCTGGGCTGTCACTCAGGAATATCGCTGTTTTTGGTTTGCTGCTTGACATCTTATCCCCTGTAAGTCCTGTTATGAACCTGTGGTACGTTGAAGATGGGGCTATGAAGTTGAATTTAGATTTGAAACGTTCTGCAATGTCCCTTGTTAACCTTATATGGGGGTCCTGATCTGGACCTACAGGTACAACTGTGGGTTTTGGGCCGCCGCATTCCTCAAGTTGGGGATGAATAATATCTGCAACCTGCATGAGGGGAACATACAAATGGGAAATGTTTGTGGAACCTCCAAAACCATATATTGCTTTCATTTCGTTCAGGTTCACCCTGCGCCCCAGTAGGTATGCAAGATCTCCAACGAGCTTGTTTTCAGACTGAAGATATGTGTGAACATTTTTTTTATTAAAATCAAGGCCCAGTGCTATGTAGTTGGTTATGTACTCTGAAACAGCGAGTTTTCTTGATTCTTCAAAGTCAACTTCCCTTGCAGAGTAGGATTCCATATCTGCTATGGGTATGTAGATATCTGCACCCTTTGCCTGGTACCATACAAGCTGGTCAACTATCATCTTGTGGCCAATGTGCATTTTACCACTGGGCATCATTCCACTTACAACTGCAAAGTCTGAGCCTTCTCGCATGGCCTTTACAATTCTTCCGTAATCCCTCTGACCAAAGATTATGCCCCTCTTCATGAGTACGTGGGGATCCTCTATGTCACCAATCATATCTGAAAATGGTTTTATTCCAAACTGTTCTATGAGTTTTTCATAGTCTACAACGGCTGAACTCCATGGATCTATCACTGAATCACCTTAAATTCATTAATATTGAATATTCATTAAAATTTTATTGATTTTTATAATTTAATATTGATTTTAACAGTTTTAATAAGTGTAATGGTTGTAACAATCCTAATTTTATCAGATACTTAAGTAATTAATCATGAATATCTGGCATGAATATCTGGAAAAAATGTGCTTAAAGGATTAAAACTTAATTTTCTACGTTTTCAAGGTCTTGTCCATTCCACGTTGTAGTAGGTTATATCGTTTTCATCATCAACAACTGCAAAGAGGAGTTTTTTATTAACTCCATGGGCAACCCTTACGTAACTTGAAAGGTCGAACATGGTGATGTTACAGTTTTCAGGGGCAACCTTTACAAGGTAATTTGAATGACCTTCACCAGGTGAAGTTCCTCGTTCGTAAAGTCTGAATTCAGAGCCGTATTTAAAACCTGTTTTAACGATGTAACCCCTGTTTCGGAGATCCCGGAATACTATGTATTTAGTGAAAAGATCTTTGCTACGTATTACATGGAACATGTCCTCAATGGAAAGCTGTTTTTCACCATCTGAAACTTCCAGTTTCTCCTTCTCCATTAAGAGAAGTGCTTCAACAAGGGAAAGCTGCAGTCCCTCCTCGGTAAGATTGCCGTAATGGCTCTTATCATAGAGTTTACCTCCGTTACTGCCCCTGATTATTACTAAATCCTCTGATAACTCTGCATTCATATTCAAACTCGCCCCAATAGGTTAATAAATATTATAAATATTTCTCTCTACCAATGTCTTAAATAAATGTCACTCTAAAAATCTCACTTCAATATTACCATTCCATGGATTTATAAGGCTTACATGGATTGGGTGTGGGGATGTTTTATCCCTTTCACTCTATGGTTGCATGCCTTTTCTTCAGGTCAACTTCCTTTTTACCAAGACGTGCCATAAATTCAGCTATAAGACCATCAAGAAAGAGATGGGTGCTGTCTTCAAAAAGAGTTCCCATTGGGGTCATATCATCATACTGTCCCTTTAAAACATGGGATGTGTAATGTTTCCATGGCTCTTTTGTTTTACTTTCAATGTTAACAATGACATCTGCCTTTTTTCCCAGTGTTGAAGTTGTGTTGGCAGTTATTGCAACAACTTTGGCCCCGGTTTCTGAGGCAGTTTCTGCAGCCATTGTAACAGCTTTGGTTTCACCAGAACCAGATATTGCAATTAAACAATCTGTATCCTTTATTGCAGGGGTTGTAACGTCCCCAACAACGTGCACGTTAAATCCCAGGTGCATTAACCTCATTGCAAAGGCCATGCCCATAAGTTCGGACCTTCCACTGCCCACTATAAAGATAGATTCTGCATTTAAAATGGAATCTATCATCTTATCCACTTCTTCTTCATTTATCAGGTCTATAACCTGTAAAGCATGTTTGGTTATATTTTCTGCTGTTTTTTTTATGTACTCCATATTTTTGAACCTTGTATTGATTTTTTATTAAAATTCTAAAAAAATGATTAATTATGATTTATCCCCTAAGTTTGGATGTAAATTTAATTTAAGAGTTTAATTAATTTTTAGAGTCCGGTTATCCTTATACCTGCAAGTTTTACCTTGTTTCGGATGTTCAGGTTTATGAGCATGGCTGTTATCTTCTCAACGATCCTCGCATTTTCAAGGGCACCGCAATCTATAGATTTAACCCCAGGAATCTTCTCTGCAAGTTCCATAACTGCTTTTTTAGCTTCAGGGTCATCTCCGGATATGAGGCAGTCACACTGAACATCTTCTGGAATGTTTGTGAGGCTTGCAGCACTTATATTGTTGAAGGCAGATACAACCTTCACATTCTGGTCCTTCAGGAATTCTGCGGATCTTTCAACTGCAGAACCTTCCCAAAGATCCACGTACCTGGTTGGTTTGCCACCGAGGCAGGTTTCAAGGGGAACAGTTGCATCAACAAAGATCTTACCTTCAACTTCGTCCTTGATACTTTTGAGGGTGACCATCTGTGCCTGGAGAGGAACCGTTAAAACAACGATGTCCCCTACTGCAGCAGCATCCGGGTTGGTCATTGGGGTGAGGTTATCAATCTCCTCCTTTCCAAGCATGTTTTTTATAACATCAACAGCATTTTCTGCCTTTTTAATATCACGTGATCCTATTATAACGTCTTCTCCAGACATTGCAAATCTGAGTGCTAATCCAAGTCCCTGATCTCCAGTTCCACCAATTATTGATACTTTCATGAAATATGTCTCCTTAATTTTTCTAAGTTTTTTTAAACTAAAAATTATCTTTCAAAATTATTTTTCCTGAATAATTTTATTGAATAGAACCATTGCCACTACTTTTCATGGATTTAAATTTTCATGGATTTTAATTTCAATTTTTCCATTTCTTTTGAGTATCCAATTTTTTTATTCTTTAATTTTCAATTTTTTGGATGTTGTTAAAGTTTACTTCAGGCTTTTCATCTGCAGTTTCAGGTAATCAAGACTTTCATCAACATCCTGCAGATTTCGAACTTCAACAACAAGAATATCCCTGTAATTTGATTTAACAAGATTTTTAAGGAGATTTTCAAAGTCTATACCCTTCATACCTGAACTACCAATGGCGTTGTGGCTGTCAAAGGATCCATCGTTGTCGCTTAGGTGGATGTGTTTTATGAGTTTTGATTCAAGCATTTCATCTGTAGAAAAACCCATGTTGTGTGCATGACCAACATCCAGAGTCATGTATGTGTTTATTTCCTCAATGATACCTTCAAGTTCCTTTATGTCCTTACCGAGAAGTCCATGGATATCCGGCATGTTTTCAACACACATCACAACCCCACAATCTTCAGCATACTCTGCACATTCTGTAAGGGATTCCAGATTGTATCTGTAGATTTTATCTGGAAATCTATCTCCAAGAATTGGCATGGTACCTGGATGAACAACAACGAGTCCAGGTTCCAGTTTTGATGCTTTATCAATTGAATTTTTCATCTGTTGAACTGATGAATTCCGCATTGTTCTGTTGTGGGATGCAATGTTGATGTCTGAGATTGGAGCGTGCACACTCACATTTATTTTATAGGAATCAACAAGTTCACTGTTTATCTCATGGTATGGATTCTCATTTATTACCTCACAGTAATCAACACCCCTTTCCTCAAGGTGGGATAAAACCTCTTCAAAGGGTGTTGGGTAAAGTGCAAGGGTTGATACGCTGATTTTCATTTAATTTACCTTTTATTCCTTTAAATTTATATCAATTAATTATTTTAAGATCACTCGTTTCTGATCCTTGCATTTATGGATAAGTCCCGTTTTAAGGCATCTATTATTATATTTGCAAGTTCTATGTCCTTTTTTATCTTGATAGTACCTTTTTTACCCACTGTGGCTGTGAAAAGATATTCATTAGCCACCATGATGTCGAATGGGGTTCCAACAGCATTTTTTTCGAAACTGAGCACAACGTAGTTTCCTGCAAGTTCAGCGTTTATTGGGAATTTATCTCCAGTTTCCTTGGGTTGGATCTCCTTGGACTGGAGAGGTTCAACACCTATACTTATGCCGATACGTTTTTCAACTTCATCTATTGTTTTACCTTTCTTACCAATGAGTTGTGGAATGTGCCTCTCTTCTAACCAGACTGTTGCACGTTTATCAGACTTCATATCCACTTCAATGGTTGCATCAGGAATTCTGCGTTTTATTTCCTTTACTATTTCACGTTCTGCAATCTTTTGGATGGGTGTTTTCTCGAACTGGACTTCACCCACTTCCATAACGATTGTTTGTTCCCCGTATGTGTATATCTCGTGTACAGGTGTTCCTGTTTCAAAGTCCTTGATCTCTATAACTGGCCTTGCAAGATCAGCTTCGATCATTCCTGTTGGGACTTTGACAGTTAATGCAATATCGTAGATTGCTGCAACCTTTCCTTCATTTATGAATATGGTTGTATCCACTATGGAAGGTATTATTCCAAGTTCTACCCGTCCAATAACTCTCTGAATAGCATCTATAGGTCTTGTTGAGTGTACAACACCTATCATACCAACACCTGCAAGTCTCATGTCTGCAAATATTTTGAAATCCTTTGTTTTACGTAGTTCATCATATATGGTGTAATCTGGACGTACAAGGAGCAGTATATCTGCTGTTTTAGCCATATCATCTTCAAGGGGTGCGTACTGTGTTATCTCATCACTGACCTGCAGATCCCTGGGTGATTCCATGGTTTTCACAATTGCACCAATATCCTTACTGTAGAAATCTGCTGCAGCCTGTGCAAATGTACTTTTACCAGCACCAGGAGGTCCTGAAATTAATATTCCCTTAGCACTGTTTCTCAGTCTATCTATTAACTTATCTGGAAGTTTGTAATCATCAAGTGAAACCTTTGCAACAGGTCTTACAACAGTTATTTCAATTCCATCAGAGAATGGAGGTCTTGCAATGGAGATACGGTACTCCCTGAACTGAACAACAGTTGCACCATCCATCTCTATTTCTATGAAACTTTTAAAATCACTTTTTGTCCTTTCAATGATTTCTCTGGCCATCCTCTCAATTTCAACACGTTTAAGAGGTTTTGGACTTATTTTTACCAGTTTTATATTTCCAGGTTTTCCCTTCTTGGCCATTGGCCTGACATTTTCCTTCAGGTGTATGGACATGGTGTGTTTGTCGAAGAACTTTCCAACTTCCAGGTCTTTGTAGGCAACCATTTCCTGTTTCAGATAGATTGCATTGAGTCCCTGGGCTTCTGCAACCTCCTTCTGGACTTTATCACTGGTTATGAGTGTTGCATCATTTGCACCGGCTGTGTCCCTTATCATGGCATCTATTTCCCCACCCTTTGCAAGGGATATCTCTTCAAGGGTTGGTCTCCTCCCAACGTATTTAAGGGATAATTTGCCCTCCTTACAAAGTTTTTGAAGTTCCTTTAATTCTTCCAAACCGTTAAAACCGGTTTCCCGTCCCTTATTTGCCTGGTTTTCCAGTTCAGATACAACTGCTTCTGGAATTATCACCTCACACCCCTTGTACTCATTATCCTGAACTATTCCTGTGATCCTGCCATCCACAATCACACTCGTATCTGGAACTATCCTCATTTACTTCTCCCCATAAATTTTTTCAGGTTCAAAAATCTTTTCCTTAACTATCCGAACTTCACATTTACCTGCATCCTGTCCCACAGAGTCCTCGGAACATATCTGTCTGAAGAAACATGAAAAATAACCTTCATGACATGCTCCACCATTCTGTTTAACCTTCAAAAGCACAGCATCTTCATCACAGTCTGTTAATATTTCATGGACCTCCTGAAAATGTCCTGAACTTTCACCCTTGAACCATAGTTTGCACCGGGACGTGCTCCAGTAATGGGCTTTACCAGTTTCAATGGTTCTCTCAAGTGCCTCTTTGTTCATGTAAGCTACCATGAGAACTTCAGAAGTTTTGTAGTCCTGTGCAATTGCTATAACCAGTTTTTCACCCTTCACTTCATGCCTGAAGTTTAGTTCTAAAGGTCCTTCCATTTTTTTAACCATCCACCTTTTTTTAAACACTCTTCAAATAATTTTTTTACCAAGATTTTAAAAGATGATCCATATTTGAGCCAATTTGATCTGGATATTATCATTGGATCTTATGATTAATTCTGAAAGTAATCTGCAATGCCTGAGGCATCAACGAGTTCCTGTTCACCAGATTCCATGTTTTTAACTGTTACCTTGCCCTCTTCAAGTTCCCTTGCACCCACAAGCACCACGTACTTGATACCTGCAGTGTTTGCATGGGAAAGTACCTTCTTGAGCTTCTTACCTGCAAGGTCAACATCAGTTGAAACTCCACTTTTACGCAGTTTCTGGGCTATTTCAAAGGCTTTTAACTTCACATCTTTATTTATTGGGGTAACGAAGACATCAACATGTCCTGTGACTGGAATTTCTGCTTTCTGCTTTCTGAGGGCTTCCATAACCCTGTCGAAGCCAAATGCGAATCCAGTGGATTCAACTTCTTCACCACCAAATATCTCTATTAAATTATAGGTTCCCCCACCACTTATCTGTTTTTGTGCACCGAGTCCATGTACGTAGATCTCAAAGACAGTTCCAGAGTAGTAATCCAGTCCCCGTGCAATACCAAGATTTACGATGTAATCATGGAAATCAAAGGCTTCAAGGGCTTTAAGAAGTTCCCGAACCTCAAAGAGTGCTTCAAGAGATTTTTCGTTGTAGTTTACTATTGCTTCAACATCATCCAGGATATCTCCATCACCCTTCATTCCTATCAACTTCAGAAGGGTTTTCTTTGATCTATCATCAACTTTGAGTTCATTGAGCAGGTCCTGGAGTGCCTCAACGTCCCCCTTATCTATGAGGCCCATTATCTGGTCGTGTTCTTCTCCAAAGATTCCTGCACCATTGATTATGTTTCTGAGTATTCCAAGGTTTCCTATGTGGATTTCGTAGCCTTCAAGTCCCAGTTCCTCGAGGCAGTGGCCTGACATTGCAATGATCTCAGCCTCAGAACCTGGAACCTTCCCACCTATAAGTTCACATCCAAACTGCCAGAACTGTCTGAACCTGCCTGCCTGAGGCCTTTCGTACCTGAAACAGCTCCCGAAGTAGTACATCTTAATGGGTTTGGGATTTTTTTGAAGCTCATTTATGTAAAGCCTCGCAACTGGGGCTGTGAGTTCAGGTCTGAGGGCCAGATCTCTTCCTCCTTTATCCTGAAAGTGGTAGATCTGTTCCTTTATTCCTTCACCTGATTTTGTTGTGAAAAGAGATAGTTCCTCAAATATTGGGGTTTTTATCTCACTGTAACCGTAAGTCTCAAATATTTTTCTTAAAGTATTTTCAACATATTTACGTTCTTCCATTTCCTTAAAAAGGAAATCACGAGTTCCTCTAGGTTTTTTTATTTCCATTTAATTCTCCTGCCTTTAAAGAATATGATTAAAATATTCAATGATTAAATTCAATGATTTTTATTGAGTTTTTATGGATTTCATCACAACTATTTTTATTCTATCATGTAAAAACTATGTTATCTATAGGATTGGTTTTTAATTTTTTCATTATTTATTTTAATTGTTAATTTGGAATTATTTTGTAATGCAGTTATTTTATGGGGTTAAATTTGATCTAAAATCAGAATCTGGTTTAAATCTCTACAAAATCTGAACTTAAATTTAATTGAACTTAAATCAAATAAAAGAATCCCTTAAATCTTCTAAAAAAAGGAATTAATAACATGAGTAGGGTATGTTAAGGTTTATTCGTAGTACTTGAGGTATTCTCTGAGCATTTTAGGGAATGATTTTGCACTCAAAAATCTCAGACCCAGTCTTTCACCCCAGACTTTGATTCCCTCATCTGCAGCAACAACTCCTGCACTAAGCTCCTTTGCAAGGAGCAAAACATCAAGATCAGGGGCACTGTCAAGGGTACCCTTCCTTAAAGCTGCTCTGTAACGTTTTCGGAAGTCTGTAATTGATTTACCAATGACCTCAACTTCAACGTCAGTTTTTTTCTCCCCCCTGGAGAGCATAACCATGGATTCAACTGCAGCCTCCCAGACTGCACTTTCAGATATTCTCATCCCCTTGTTCATACGTTCCCTCATATCCTGAACGTACTCGTAGAATATCTCCGACGGTATCTTGGTGTCGTAGCGGTTGGGAGTTTTCTTAACGATCCAGGTTTCAGCTTTGACCATTATTTCCTCAGGACATTCATAACGGGCCATGTAATCTGAAAACTCTTTGTAGGTGATTGGCGGCATATGACAGCTTATGTTAAGTTTTATTCGGGACCTTGCAATGAGGTCCAGCAACACATCAACTGTTTTTATGAGCTCTCCATCTCCAAAGTCTTCCCGGAGCTGGTTATCTGTAAAAGCGGTTGTATCCAGAACAAATCTTTGTTTTGCAAGCACGTTACCACCAACCTTTTTTTAGAAACTCCCTTTATGAAAATCAGGGATAATCCCAATATTAATTGTCCCTGAGATTTTTATCATGCATCTTTACTATATACTTTAATTTCTAAAGGGATTAATATAAAACATTCCATTAAATTAATATTGATTGTTCAGTTAGTTCTTTGCTGACAATTTTTTTACAATTTTTTAGTGTTAACTAGTAATGGTGGTAAAAATGATAACTGGAAAAACCAATGTTTTTGGTATACTGGGTGACCCTGTTGAGCACAGCCTTTCACCTCCAATGCACAATGCAGCATTTGAAAAACTCGGAATGGACAGTGTTTATGTTCCATTCCATGTTAAAAAAGGTGAAATTGGAGCTGCACTTGAAGGTGCCCGTGCAATGGGAATAAAAGGTTTGAACATTACAATTCCACATAAAACCAGCGTAATGGAACATCTTGATGAACTGGATCATGCTGCAGAACTCATCGGTGCCGTGAACACCGTGAAGTTCCAGAACGGATCTAAGGGGTACAACACAGATGGTTTAGGTGCAGTGAGGGCCATTGAAGAAGTCACAACTGTGAAAAATAAGAAAGTGGTAATTTTAGGGGCTGGTGGTGCTGCAAGGGCAGTTTCATTCCAGATACTTCTTGAAGGTGCAGGAGAAGTTGTTATTGCAAACAGAACAATTGAGAAGGCTGATTCTCTCAGGAACGACCTCCATTTGAAGCTTGACGCAAGTGTGAAATCTTCTGATCTGGATCTGGAGGTTATAGGGGAAATTCAGGACGCTGACATCTTAATAAACACAACCCCAATAGGCATGTATCCGAACGTTGACGATGAACCCCTTGTCAATGCTGATATGATGCATGAAAACCTGGTTGTTAACGATATAGTTTACAATCCCTTTGAAACAGGCCTGCTGAAGGAAGCAAAGAAGGCAGGTGCCAGGGCGGTTCCAGGAACCAAAATGCTGATCTACCAGGGAGTTGAAGCCTTTAAGATATGGACGGGTGTTGAAGCTCCTGTGGATGTTTTTGAAAAGGCATTGATGAAGGAGTTGAACCTTGGAGAGGAACTTTGAGGGCATTAAAACTCTTTGCATTTGTTATAGAAGTATAAAAATATGTTAAGCATATTTATCATGAAAGCTTGCATTTTAGAGAAATTTTAAGAATTTAATGGATTTAATGGGGATGAGAATCTATGGAACAGATTCCAGTGACAGACAACCACATACACGTGGATCCTGTAAATGGTGAAGGACCAGTTGCAGTGGCAACTAAATTTAAAAGGGCTGGTGGAAGTGTTATGATCAGTCCAAACAAGCCCACTTGGACTGTTGGGGCATCATGCAGCTTCAGAGAGGCAATGGAACTTGGAATAAAATATGTGGATCTTATAAACACAGAGACAGATGTTAAAGCATTTGCAGTTGTTGGAGCACACCCTGCTGAACTCTCAAGACGTATCAAAGAAGGTTTAGACCTTGAAAAGGGTGAAGAACTCCTGAGAGATGCCCTTAAAACAGCTCAGAAGCTGGTTCTTGAGGGTAAGGCCGTTGGCATAGGTGAGGTTGGAAGACCCCACTACGAGGTTTCTACAGAAGAACTCCAGGTTCACAACAGACTCATCCAGTATGCAATGGAACTTGCAAAGGATGCAGAATGTCCAGTCCAGCTCCACACAGAAACTTCCGGACCCGGAGAGTTCAAAGAATTTGCCCAAATGGCAGATAAAGCAGGGCTTGAAAGATCACAGGTAATAAAACATTTTTCAGGGCCAATGGTACTTGAAGAAGAAAACCACGGACTCACACCATCCCTCATTGCAACGAGGGATGTGGTAACCGAGGGAGTTGAGAAGCTTCATTCAGGACTTCATTCAAATGGAAAACTGAACTTCGTCATGGAAACAGATTACATGGATGACCTTTCAAGACCTGGAGCAGTACTCGGCCCGAAAACTGTTCCAAGGCGTACAAGAGAACTTCTTGAGAAGGGTATCATCACAGAGGATGAAGCCTACATGATACACGTTGAAAATATTGAACGGATCTATCATGTTGATCTGGGATTTTAAATCTTTAAAAACAAATTTAACTCATTAAACTATTTTTTAAAATAAATCTTTTAAATAAAATTAACCATTTTTGAAATAGATTTAAGCATTTTAAAATAGACTTAAACAAAAATTTAAATAAAAAAAATGATGATTCAAATATTTTTTTTAACATAAAATAATTTAAAATAAAAATAATTTAAAATAAAATATAATGTTTGGGTATTTTAAACCCAGTAAACTTATTTTTCTAGTGGCTTCCCCCAATAAGGAAACTTACAACACTTATAACCACTCCTATGGCCATTATCTCCACGCTCGTCCTGAGAAGGCTGCCTCTGGATACCTTACCCAGGTAAACTCCCAGAAGTATCAGGGCTGCAAAGCACAGAACAACAGTGGTTACTATGGCTGTCATCCTGTCTGCTATAATCAGAAATGGCAGAACTGGTACGAATGAGCCTATGAAGCTTGAGAATCCATGGGTGAACATGCTCATGTGAACCCTTTTTTTGGCTTGATTGTGAATAACTGTATCTTCCAGCTTTCCCTCATCGAGCATCATTTTATGTTCAAGTTCCCTCATTGTACGGGTTTCTTCAGCCCGTTCCCCTATGAAAGAACCGAATGCATTGGACATTGCAAGTGCTATTCCCCCACTGAGCCCTGTAAGGCCGATAGCATAATTGGGTGTTGTTCCCCCACCTGCACTTGCAATCCCTGCAGCTGCAATTGTTATTCCCATAACCGCAAGGATTCCGTCCAGTGTTCCAAGGGCAATGTAACGGCTCATATTGAAGTATTCATGAATGAATTCGCGTATGTTCATTTTCTAGTTTATCTCCTGATAGATCTTAATTTTTGATTAAGTGAATCTTAAAAATAGAGTTATTAAATCATCTAATATTTAATTCTTTTAATTCTTCCTTTCATTTATTTAAGTTTCTATAAATATTATTTTTGTCATGATTTCATATTGATCAATAAACATGATTTTGGATAAAGCTGAACAGAAATCTAAAAAAGAGGGTTTAGAAATGATTATCCTCTTTATCCCCTTCCAAGCTCTTTATGTGCCCGTGCAAGGTGTCCGGCTGCAAGTGCGCCCATGAGTGACAGCTCACCAGCCAGCACAGCTCCTGCAAGTATCTCTGAAAACTTACCAACCTTTCCACTGCCGTAGGCATCCATTATTTCAAGGCATTCTCTTGCAGTTTCAAGCCTTGTGCCCCCGCCGATGGTTGCAACTGGAACATCTGGAAGTGTGACTGAGAAATAGAGGTCACCGTCAACTGCTTCAGCGGTGGTTATTCCAAGGCTTCCCTCAACGATGTGAGCTTCGTCCTGACCTGTTGCAAGGAAAACAGCCCCGATAATGTTGGCGTACTGAGCGTTAAATCCCATGCTTCCTGCAATAGCGGAACCTATCAGGTTCTTTGCAGTGTTAACCTCAACAACTGCTTCAGATGTTGTTTTAAGTTTCTTCTCAACGATTTCCCTTGGAATCAAAACCTCTGCAACCAGAGTCTTCCCACGCCCCTCAATGAGGTTCAGTGCAGATGGTTTCTTGTCAACACAGAAGTTACCACTTAAAGCAATGATATGTGCACCAGTTTTATGGGTTAAAAGGTTTAAAGCAGCTTCAGTTGCAATTGTAACCATGTTCATCCCCATACTGTCGCCTGTTGTAAAAACAAAGCGGGGATAAACGTACTTACCAACCACAACCACAGGGTCTATTTTAACAAGTCTGCCATGTCTTGTTGTTACCTCTGCAGCTTTTTTAAGCTCTTTGAAGTTGGATTCTATCCATTTCTTCACTTCAACGGCCTGAGCAACGGATTCAGCTTTTATAACTGGTGCCCGAGTCATTTTGTCCCCAACGATCCTTACGGTTGTTCCACCTGATGCTTTTATAACGGAACAGCCCCTGTTGATGGATGCAACCAGTGCACCTTCAGATGTGGCCAGTGGCACGTAGAACTCTCCATCTGCATGTTCACCAAGGATTTTAAGAGGTCCTGCAAGACCTAATGGTATTTGAACAGTTCCTATTGGGTTTTCAATGTTCCGTTTCATGGCCTCTCCCATATCAAGTGAGTACCTTGAAACATGCTCCAGACTGGTGTTTGAGAGTTTTTCAGCAAATTCTCTCCTTATCTCAAGGGCATCCACAACATTTTCAGTGTATCTATCAATTTCATGGAGTTTCATATTGCCATCTAACAGTTTTTGAATAATTTCCTCTTTTCCTGCCATTTTTCTCACTTAAAATCCTTTTTTCAATTGAAATATTTTTTTATTAGATCCATCCACTTGAATGGGGTTCAAATCCCAAAATATTCTCTTTAAATTGAAAACTCTTTAAATTGAAAATATAATATCTTATTTGTTTCTTTATTATAAAAAAAGTTATAAAAAATAATGATTAAATGATAAAAGAGAATTTTAAATTACTTCATTTTTTTTAAAATATCTCGTTTCAATTCTTTAAAAAGAATATTTAAGAATATTCCTTTCAATTGATATGTACTTAAATCATATCCTTGATAATTCCTGCAATCTCAGATGGGCGTCTTGCAACACGTACGCCTGCAGATTCAAGGGCTTTTATTTTACTTGCTGCTGTACCGCTTTCACCATCAATTATGGCTCCTGCATGTCCCATTCTCTTTCCAGGAGGTGCTGTTACTCCTGCAATGTACGCAATAACAGGTTTTTTTATGTTATCAGCTATAAATGCTGCTGCTTTCTCCTCTGCAGTGCCTCCAATTTCTCCGATCATCACCATAAAATCTGTGTTATCGTCATCTTCAAACCTTTGAAGGACACTTGAGAAGTTCATTCCAACGACAGGGTCTCCTCCAATACCGAGGCATGTGCTCTGACCCATTCCAGCATTTGTTATCTGGCTTGCAACTTCATAGGTAAGGGTTCCGCTTCTTGAAACTATTCCAATGTTTCCAGGGCTGAATATGTGTGTGGGCATTATTCCAAGTTTTCCAACACCAGGACTTATTACTCCAGGGGTGTTTGGTCCAATGAGTGTGGTATCATTTTTCTCTGCGTAGGCAACTATCTCCATGGCATCGTGGACTGGGATGTGTTCGGTGATTATAACTGCCAGATCCAGTTGTGATATGGCTTCAAAGGCAGCATCCTTTGCAAAGGGTGCAGGTACAAATATTATGGAAGCGTTGATGTCAACATCATCCTTTATTTCTGCTATGGAATTGTAAATTGGCACTCCACTAATTTCCTGTCCTCCTTTACCTGGACTGGTTCCTGCAATTATGTTCGTACCGTATTCAATCATCTGTTCAGTGTGAAAGGAACCTTGCTTCCCTGTAACTCCCTGAACAGCACATTTTGTATTTTTATCAAGAATTATCATTAATTTCACACCCTACTCCATAAATTTACTGAACAACCCTTTAATATTTTGAGTTAACTGTGATTTTTAGTATCATTATTATCCAAAGTCTTTTTAAAGCTATTCTTTTAAGTTATTTATTATCTCAACAGATTCAATCATCTCAATCCTTAAATCCCCTATAAATTTATCCTAAAATCCTCATTCGAGATGAAAGTGGCACTGCCAGGTCCATAACATTCCCGTTCATGTAGGCTGAAACAGATACTATAACACTTCCAGGAATAACGTAGGAAGGTGTACCTCTCGTGACCAGGTAAACATTTTTGTTTCCAAGTGCAGCTCCAACCATGGCACCTGCAACGACTCCAACACTTTCTATATCTTCTATAGTTGCAATCACAACAGGATCATCAGTTTCATCTGAAACGTATCCCACACCAGGTATTTTACGGATACCATCCATTCCACCGCCACCAACATCTGTAACATTTTCCATGCCCCTTGCAGCATCCATTGCTGATTTTGCAACCTTTTTAACGAAGGGTTCACCCCCGTAGGTGTCGAAGGCCATAATTATTCCATCAGGATATCTGTCCTGCCGTATTTTTGCTTCAGCATAGGAAATACCTTCCCCTGCTCCTTCAGGAGTTTCTGATATTCCATCCACATCTCCCATGCTTTCTGCATTGTTCCGGAGTATGTCAACGATCCCTGCATTGACTGACTGAAGATTTGCATCCTCTACAAAGGCACTTATAACAACATCATCTCCTGTGATGTTTGTAAGAGCCGCTTTTTTTGCACCTATATCAAGGAGAGAAGGAATATCCCTTTCAAGGTTTTTTACAAGTTTTTTACTACATGAGACATCGTTCCCTGATATATCTGCACCAATTGAAGTTAACTTCAAGTTATCACCCTTGTGAATTTAAAATCATGAACAAAAATCATGTTTGAATCATGATACACCCTTTTGAATGGTACCATGTTCATATATGATGTTCAATTTTTTTCATATGATAAAATTCAATGATCTTTTGGGTCTTTGAGTCCAAAATTCATACGTCAGCCTTATATTGGGCGAACTTATTTTTATATATTTTTATAAGACACATTAATGGTACAGTTAAATTGGCCCTAAAATTAACTCAAAAAAATCTTCCCATTTTTCATTCCTATTTTTTTGAAAATAACTTATCATTAAAAACTTTCATTAAAAACCTGGAACAATAGGAGGGGAATATTTATGGATCAATATTCATATCAAATCATCAATATTCATATCAAATCTTTATTGAGTTATCATAAAAATATAGATAAAGAATGCTAAAATTTAAAACCTTGCTTCAATAGGTTTAGAGTTTTCAGTAAGTTTATGGATAACCATACATGATCATAAAAACTTCAATTTATCAGGATGTGCTAAGAATTGACTCAAAAACCAATGGTATGTGTCCCAATATTTCAAAAAAATGAGAAATCAATATTCAAAGCAGTAGAAAATGCTGTAAATAGTGGGGCGGACGTACTTGAGCTTAGAATTGATGCAATGGAAGATCCCTTTTCTGTGGATGTTAAAGGAATTATCAAGGATATAAAACATCCTGTGATTGCAACCAATAGGATGAAGGCTGAAGGCGGATTTTTTAAAGGAACAGAAGAAGAAAGGGTCAAAATATTAGTTGAATCTGCAAAATATGCTGAATTTGTTGATATAGAGCTTCAGACGGCTGAAGAAGACTTATCAAAAATTATAAAAGCTTCAAAATCAACAATAATTTCATATCATGATTTTAAAAGAACCCCTTCTTGCAGCGAACTTTTAAAGGTTGTAAGAAGGGAACTTGAAATTGGAGACATTGCAAAGTTTGCTGTAATGCCCACGAGTATAAACGACACTCTGATCGTACTGGAAGTTCTTTCACAGGTCAAAAATACAATAGGAATTTCCATGGGTAATATTGGAAGATACACAAGGGTTGTTGCACCTCTTTTTGGTTCACCAATCACATTTGCATCTCTTGATAAGGAATCAGCACCAGGCCAACTGGATATCAAAAACACAAAAAATATTTTGAATGAAATAGGAGACTGGCGGTGATAATTTGAAATCAAATAAATGGTTGATCATAGGATTGATAGTACTGATTGCTGCGGCTGCTTCAGCCTTTTATGTGGTAGAAAACTTACATAGTGTTGGTATAACAGTTCATACCAATGGCACAAGTGTTAATGTCAAAGCATCCTCATTTTTACCAGTTCCAAGTGCAATGATAACTGAGATGAATGAAAAAGCCCTGGTGGATATTCAGGATGAAGACAGCACAGTTTCAAGTGTCAAGGCGGATATGCAGGCAATTGCAAAGGAATACAACTACAATGCAACTGTTAAGATACAGTCTCAGTTTGGAACGGACCAACTGCCAATGCCAGCAACAGTGAATGGAACCTCAATGGTCCCAACCTTACAGGATGGACAGAGCCTGATCCTTCTAAAAACAGATGATTTCAAGGTTGGAGATATTGTGGTTGCTAAACACCCCGATTATGGCTTAATAGTGAAGAGACTGGCTGCAATCAATGGAACCATGGTTTACCTCAAAAGTGACAACACCAAAACAGAAGTTGTTGGAACTCAAACCATCTACGAGGATGGGTACTACCAGGTTGTCACCATTGAAAAAACACCTTTAAACACATGGCTTCCACGAGAAAATGTTATAGGTGTTGTGAAGGGATATTAAACCCTTTATACGCCTCTCTTTTAACACACAACCTTTTTTTAAAATACACATTATTTTTTTAAATCTGGAAAAGCAACGTTACAACAACTTTTTTATAAATAATTTTTATAAAATAATATAAAAGAAAGACTTTAAGTTTTTTATAAGTTTTTATAAAATTCTTCAATATTATTAATAAGTCCTAATAAAGTTTTATTTTAGAAATTATATTACTGATGAACTTTAAATAGAAATTTAAATGATAATAAATGGTGATAATATGAACGGACAAAATAGAAAGGATATAAAAGCAGGGATTGAAGTTTACATAGTGCTGAAAAAGGACCAGCGCACTGGAAAAAGAACCAAAGGGATTGTTAAGAATATATTAACCAAATCTTCATTCCACCCTCATGGAATAAAGGTAAGACTTCAAGATGGACAGGTAGGACGTGTTCAAGAAATTATAAATGATAATTAACTTGTAAATTCACTTATTCATCTGGATTAACCAGGATAAAGTTTCAATAAGATTAACAGTTTCAATTAACACTTTTAATATTTCTTAAATCCTCCATAATTTAAAAAATTTTATAGAACTAAAACACTTTAAAAACTATTTAATAGAAAATAGGTAGGTACCAAAAAAAAATAATACCAGTACTAAAAAAAGTTAATAAAAGAATTTAAAGCATGAAAACCTTTAAATTCAATTATCCCTCCTAATCATGTTATTTTTTTTTAAGTTAACTCAATTCTGCCAGTCTTTTAACCCTTTTAACCATGTTTGGATGGGTTGAAAGGATTTCCATTAATTTGTTGGCAGTGCTTATTTTTGCAGGGGTGTACCTTAACTCAGAAAGTTCTGCTTCACTTATAACCCCGTCCATGTTAATATCCAGCTGCCTGAGGTCGTTTATTTCGTTTCGTGCATCAGATACATCGTTAACAAAGAATGCCTTCACACCCTCAACTTCCTTCAACTCATCTTTGTTGAATTTAGCAGATCCATAAACGAGTTTGTAAAGGGCACTTGCAAGTTTGTGGGGTTTGCATCCCAGCTCAACACTGCCCTGGTCTGCGTAGTATTCCCTTGCACGGGAAACAAATAGGACGAGAAGCTGTCCTAACAGGTAAGCACCGAGAGCTGCAATTCCAATGATTGCACTTCCATTATCCCTATCTCCCCCTGAGAACAGGGTGCTGAAGAATATGTAGTAACAGATAAGGGGTACAACGCTTATCATGGTCATCACAATCATATCGCTGTGTTTTATGTGGGACATTTCATGTCCAAGCACAGCTTCAAGCTCATCTTCATCAAGAAGATTCATTATTCCTCTTGTTACACAGATCCTTCCATCTCTCTTGGTTCTGCCGAATGCAAATGCGTTTGGAAGGTTCATTTCAGCAATTCCAACCTTTGGCTTGGGGATGTTTGCCTTAATTGCAAGATCCTCGATCATTGCATGTAAATGGGGAGCTTCAGCCTCAGATACGTAGTGGACATGCATGGTCATCTCAACCATCTTAGGACCGAGCATGTACTGGGCGAAGACTATAATTATTGCGAATAAAGCATATATTCCAGGCCCTCCAAATCCAAAGTAATAACTTATAAGCATTACAAGAACATAAAGAAGCCCAAATAGCAGCACACTAGCTGCCCAAAGTCTTAATTTTAACTTCCAGGTACTCATACCCTTCATTTCAATCTCCTCTTTTTTAGTTTCATTGATCCAATATCTGTGGGTAAACTCTATAAATAATGTTGTGATGCAAAGGATCTTTTTTTGAAAACATCACTGATCTTTTGAATAGCCCATTTTTCGATGAATTTTGATGTAAATCCTTGCCTAAAGACATCACTGATGTAACCATATCCCTGTAAAAACTTCAAATAGACGTTAAAACTAAAGATATGGGCTAGAATAAGAACAATTAAATAATAAACCCAAAATCAGTTTTAATTAAATAGTTAATTAAAATAGGATTTAATTGAACATTAACTAAAATAAATAGGATTTAATTCAGTATTAACTAAAATAAATAGAATTAATTGAGTAGAATCATTTGAGTAACTAAGATTAACATGTTAAAGTTAACATGTTAATCTATATTTGTTGTGTTTTTGTAGTGGTAAACCAGGTATCCTAAGAATGCAATTATTCCAATTGCCACGATTATGTCTAGTATGTGGAAGTAGCCCTTTATAATTTCCCATCTTGGACCTAACTGAACTCCTATATAACCCAGAACAAAGCACCATGGCAGTGAACCTAAAAAGGTGTAGATCACAAACTTCTTGAGGTCCATGTGTGCAATTCCTGCAGGAAGTGATATGAACGTCCTGATAATTGGAAGCACCCTGCTTATGAGCACAGCTTCGTATCCGTAGCGTTCGAACCACTGGTCTGCAAGTTCGAGTTTGCTGTGGCTTATAAGTACATACTTACCGTATTTTTCAAGAAAAGGTCTTCCCCCTTTTAAACCTACGAAGTAGGCTATGAGGGATCCGAAGAGGTTTCCCAGAGCACCGATGAGGGTTATGCCCCAGAGTGTCATGTTGGTGTTACCCTGCCATACAACGAATCCGCTGAATGGCATGATAATTTCGCTTGGAAGGGGTATACATGCGCTTTCAAGGGTCATTCCAATGAAAACTCCCCAGTAACCAAGACTACTTATAAGAGATATTGCGAAGTTGCTTACAAATTCTACTAGTCCTACCATGCTATTATCCTGCCATATACTACTTTAAATCAAATCTTTAAATCCAATTTTAACTTAAACATCAAAAAGACTTTTTCAATGTAAATTGTTTCTTTTCCATACAATATAAAAATGTGTAATTAGTTCCTAAGCTCATTGCACCCTATATTTGATAATATTCAGTTTATGTTTTAACAGATATCTTCAGGTTAACCTCACTCAAACTTAATAAATTTTTCAGGATTGAAACCCTGCTCAAGCAGGATCATCCTATCAGATTTCTGCAATGGTTTTTGGGACACAGGAGGTATGGGAGTTCCCTTTTTGGCAAGTACAGTTCCACCCTTCTTATTTGCGGCTAAAAATTTCCCAGCATTTCCATTTATAATTATAATTCCACTTTTCATATCGATCGCTGTGAAATCATCAGCATCACCGTTTATAATGATGGTTCCACCGTTCAGGAGTGCTCCAGTATTTTTTCCTGCATTTCCATTGATCCGAACTCTGCCTTTCTTCATGAGTATTCCAGTGCTCAGGTCAACGTTGCCCCTCATGAAAACCTCTGCATCCACATCAAGCCTGGCTCCAACAGTGTCCTTAACAGTCCCATCATCAATTATCAATTTTTTACCTGTTAATTGACAACCAATGAGTTTGTCCTGTCCTGAACCATTTTTAAGGATGTCAGTGATGGATATGAATTTTTTGTAACCATTTTCATCTGATTTAACTTCAACCAGGTTACCTACAGGTTCTTTAACCTTTCCTTTAACGTAAATGGATCCCCCAACCATGCTTATACCCATTCTGGTATCAACGGACCCATCAACGTACACATCACCAACAGGAATGTTTTCACCAGTTCCACCAAAGTATTTGAGGTCAGCCCCCATACTTGAACAGAGCCTGTGACCCGCATCACCTTTAATATGCACATCCCCACCATTTTTCAGGTGTTCAACCAGATCACCAAATGTTTGGTTGTTATCAGGTATTTTCCAGCTTGGATCAAGTTTTTCTCCTTTATGCTGCCAGTGAAAGTTGTACGTGAAGTCGCAGAGACAGTCAACAGGTTTCTGGAGTTCTACCTCCAGCACATCTTTATCAGATTTTTCCTTGGATTTTCCAAATAGTTTGAACATTTGAAACCACCTTTGATGTGTTTTTATATCAGATGCATATGATTAATCTTTTCATTTAAAACTCCATTTGAACGTCTTTTCATTTAAATAAAAAAATATATCTTTAAAACTTTTTGAATGTTCCAAAGCATTTTGAAGGTTAAATTAGCCATTTTGTCCTTTTTAACGGTTTTTAGGTTTGATTAGCAAAGTATAAATAGTATCATCCAAAATAAGAATCTTGTTAATGTTAAAAAGTATTAAAAAATAGGGGTGTTTACGTGGAACTCAAAGCAAAGAAATTTTTAGGAAAAAAAGTCCTGGACAGCGACCTTTTTGAAGTTGGAGAAGTATCTGATTTTGAGTTTGATACAGAAACATGGCTCATCAAATCTTTAATGGTATCCACAGGTGTTATGGGCATTGAAGGTTCATTCAAGGTAACCTGTGAAGAGGTTGACAAAGTGGGAGACCAGATAATGCTCAAACTCAAAAAAGAGGAAATAGATGAAAGGGCAGAAAGACCACTCCAGAAAAGCACAGAAAGCGCTAAAAAAACACTTGAAAATGTTGGTAAATCTGTTACAAAAACTGGTGGGGACATTAAAAAGACAGTTACAAGTAAATCCCTGCGTAAAAAGGAAGAAGAAGAGGATTGAGTTAAAAAACTCCACTCTTTTTAATTGAATCATCAAAGCTATTTTTTAGGGTATTCGTGGTAATATGAGCATAGAAAAGGCCGAATTTTTACATAGAATTGGCGTGGACACAAGGTTCGTCAGCATAATGGATGGGCATGTTTTCATAAACAACCTGAAGTTCTCAAGATTTTCAAGAAGAAAGGAAGAACTTTTCCTGGGAAAATTCCCAGATGAACATGTTGTAAGGTCCAAAATATTCCAGAAAATATGTACAAGGGCTTCAAGAAACCTTAAAACATCCCTAAACCCCAATGATAAAATATTTATTCTTGATAATGAAGCTGAAAATGTTGTGGAAAAAAACTGTTTTAAATATGCTCTGCTCACAGTTTTAGAGCCTTACAAAAGAAAATACGGTATTGAATTCATATTCGGCAGCTCTTTAAAAGATTCCGAGGGTTCGGGTGCAGATTCAATTGCACTGCCTGTCACCCTGGATGCAGAATCAATTAAAATAGTTGATATTATCCTTATGGGTGGTAGAATATGTTCTCCAAGCTCCAAAGGAAGCTTCCAGAACATGAAACTGATTTATCCCCTTTTAAACGTTCCAGATTCATGGATAATTTCATGGCTTGAAAAACAGGACTTAAGTTGCAGATTCCAACATGAAACAACTGAATTTAACACAATGGAACATGGAACCAAAAATGAAAACATGGCTTCAAATGATTTTTCAAAAGATTTAATAGATTTTTTAGGGGATTTCATTCCAGATGTGCGGGAGAACATCCTCAAATCTGCAGAATTCATTCAAGAAAATCATATTTAATATTTAATCATTCATGAAGTGTTTTCCGTTTTTCAGCGTCTTTTTTAGATTCCTTTTTGGTATTTTTTCTAAAATTTTTAATAAATTAGGTTTAATTTTTACTTTTAAGCATTGTAAAATCAATACAACACTATTTATAAGCTTAATTATCCTTAATTAATGGTTTTCATCAAATTTCTAATAAGAAGTAGAACTAAGGAATAAAAAAGGTAGAAGTAGAACTAAGGAATAAAAAAGGTGGAAATAGGGTACATTAAGAATTGGGATCAGATCTAGAAACTGAAAAGAGAGGTTTGTTTATCTTTATTTCCCTTTTTATCCCTAGTTTCATCTGATTTTTTGGATTCATCATCTTTTTTAGGTTCAACTTTCTCTCTAGAATTTTTAGATACTGAAGTGGATCTTCGAGATTTTTTGTCTGATTTTTCTTCAGTTTTTTCCTCAGAGGGTGTGGATGATTTAGTTTTCCGGGTTTTAGCTGAACTTTTAAGATTTTCAGGTTTCAAATTGAAATTAAGAGACTCATCGATCCCATTTTTGGATTCCTTCTCAGCTTCCTTCTTAGCCTTTTCACGGGCTTTTTCTATCTTTTTAACAGGTATCTTCTTTGAACGGAAGAGTTTAACCTCATCATCTGCCAGTCCGAAGTAATCTGTCATTTCATAGGCCACTTCATCGTCCTGGAACATGATCTCGAAGTAGGGGAACTGTTCACGTGCAACCTTTTTAGAGGTGTGAAGCTTCTCTCCAATCTTAACTGCAGCTCTATCCCTCAGATCCCGTTTAGCACGACTTTTTGAAAGCATACTGTAAACTGATGAATTGGTGTAACGTGCAAACTTCTTGTAGGTTTCATCCTTTGAAACTGCAACTCCCAGACTCATCAAATCATATGCATACTTCCAGTAGGAGTAAACACGGGTGTTGAAAGCCCGACCAAGATATGTGTCCGCAAGTGAAACCATTTCATATGCATCAATTATTTCATAGGCCTTTTCATATTCCCGGGGAATGTTTTCAGTCACAAGCTCAAGTATGAAATTAGGTTCAGCTTCTAACTTCATAGCATCCTTTATCCTGTGAATGTTTTTACTTTTAAGTACCACACGCACAGAATCGAATATGTTTGCAACATCATCCTTCTTTGAGAGAATATCAAGGTCTTCCGAGGTGACTTCAGATTTTCCACGGGCCATAACTTCCAGGTCGTTTATTGCAGATCGAAGGTCTCCATTTGAACGTTTTGCAAGGTTTCGAAGCACATGTTCCTCAAATTTAACTCCCTCCTTAACACATATCCTCTTCAAAAGAGCAACTATTGAGTTGGTATGAACCTTACGGAGATTTATAACGTTGCATTTGGTTTTAAGACTTTTGAGCCTTTTACTGTAGGGATCGTTTGCCATCATTATGAGGGGGTGACGTCCCTCCTTGATGATTTTACTTATTGCTCTGGTACCTCCACGATCCTCTGTTCCATGGATTCCATCCACCTCATCAAGTATTATGAGTTTTAAACCCTCACCAAAAAGTGATCTTGAAACTGAAGCCTCACCAACGGTGTTAACGATTATGTCGTAGGATCTCTTGTCACTGGCGTTGAGTTCTATGTGTTCTGAAAATTCCCTTGCAGCCAGATGGGCCATTGTGGTTTTACCGGTACCTGGCGGACCCACAATTAGCAGACATTTTTGTGGATTGCCCTTCAACCACTCCTCAGCCCATTCGAGTATTTCCTTTTTAACCTTGACGTTCCCCAGAACTTCATCAAAGTTCTTTGGACTGTATTTTTCTGTCCACAACATTTTCTTCTGCCCTTTATTTTAATAAAAATTTGGTTAAGAGAGCTTCAAGCTGAATCCTTGGATTTGATCCTTCCCTTATCCTGTAATCGTACTCTCCAATACTTTCTATCAATCGTATATATTTATCTCCAGGTATCAGGTCATCCATGGCCATCCTTGAAACTTCCTGGTAGATCTGGGTTACCATATCCTCTCCACTTGTACCTTGAACAACCATAACCTCACGTAGAAGGTCCCTTGCACCCATAAAGTCACCGTCAAGGGCTTTGTTCACGATCTTTCGAACATCCTTTGGTTTGGCCTTTGATACAACTTCATGAACGCTCTCCTCAGTGAGTTCCTCATCTCTGGATGAAGATGCCTGGAGTATGTTCACAGCACGCCTCATATCTCCCTCTGAGAAGTAAACAATACTTTCAATAGCTCCGGGGCTGGTCTTCAAGTTCTCTGCTTCAGCTATTTTTTGAAGTCTTTTGATGATCTGGTTGCCCTTAACCGGTGCAAACCTGAAGATAGCACATCGGGATTGTATAGGATCTATTATCTTTGAGGAGTAATTACATGAGAGTATAAATGAAGAAGTCTTTGTGTACATCTCCATTTCCCTTCTCAGGGCATGCTGTGCATCCTTGGTCATGTTGTCAACTTCGTCCAGGAATATGATCCTGAAGGGGGCTCCAACAGCCTTGAGTCTGCAGAAGTTTTTGATGTTATTCCTCACAGTGTCTATTCCCCTGGCATCTGAAGCGTTCAGCTCAAGGAAGTTCTGCTTCCAGTACTCACCGAGCACGGCCTTTGCAAGTGCAATTGCAGTGGTTGTTTTTCCAACACCTGCAGGGCCTGTAAACATCAAGTTGGGCATACTGCCTTCATCTATGTACCTTTTAAGTCTGTGAATTATATGATCCTGACCCACAACCTCATCGAGGTTTTGTGGTCTGTACTTTTCAACCCATGGTCCATTCATTTCATCACCATTTTCTCTACATTTTATTTTTATCTACAAATGATATTTGTAAAATCTGCGTATATTATTTTGTGCAGACATTTTTTTTAGATAATTCATTTGAATCATTTAATACAAATTTTTTTTATAAAATTTATAAAAAAGGATTTAAATGCTTTTAAGTTTTGATTTTAATTTTATTAATTAAAAAGTGAATTTTATGGATAATATGATCTTATCCTTCTATTATCAAAGAATTAAATGGATAAGATTTATTTAACTTCATTCAAGGAGACTGCTGAGTTCAGGGTGGATATTCTCTGTTATGCCCAGCTCTTTCATTGCACCACCATAGGATGTGGTTATTACCTGAAACTCCCGTCTTACCATTCCTCTGAAGGCACCATAACCCATTACTTTACCATAATTTTCAGTTATAACTGTAATTATTCCTGTGAAATCATTTATAAATGTTTCTTGACGTTCATTTATGGGTATCTTCTCGGCATTTTCTTTGATCTTATCAAAATCAATTGTGGAATTGTTTTTAACTTCAACACCTTCAAGAAGCTTAGGATACTCTTCAACCGGAAGAAATTTCTTTGTAAGTCCCTTTGCAGGTGCCAGCCCCATGATCTTACCCGCACCTATTGCCATGGCCAGGAATATGGATCTGTATATATCCATGATGAGATCTGCCCTTTCTTGGGGATCTTCAGGTACATTCACATTATCTGGAAGTTTTGGGAATGTTATTGGAGGTTTTATAATTGGAATTGATGATTTTACCTCAACAATTTCCTCTGAATTTTCCCTGGTATCTACATCAAGATCTTGCTCTGAATCCCCACCATCTACAACTTCTTTTAAACTTTCTACAAACTCTTCAGGAACTTCAACCTTTTCTTCAAGTTTTAACAGTTCTTTTGAAGTTAAATCTTCTTTTAAATCTTCTTCTAACTCCTTTTCTAGACTTTTTCCCAGACTTAAATCTTCCATATGGATTTCTTCAGTTTTTTCAGAAACAACTGCCCCTAAAACCTCTTCTTGTTTTGAAGCTTCTGCAACTAATGTTTCAGAACCGATTTCTGGTTTAACATCAATTCCTTCCATTGCAGGGGTATCAGGTTGTGAAGTTTCAACCCTTTCTTCCATTAATTTTTCAGGGGTTTCCACAGGAATTTCAGATTCGGAGGTTTCAAAGTCCTTTAAAATTTCATTCAGGCCTTTTACAGCTCTTTTAGCAGATACCATCACCATTCCAATATTTGCAGATATCTTCATCAGAACTATTAAATTGACCTTTTCAAGGTGGAAAAAAAGGGCTTTACCATTTTTAGATTCCACAAGAACTCTTTCAATTTCCCCCTGGTCTGCAGAATTTAAAAGCCTCCTGGATGAACTTGTGATCACACTTGCCATTGAACCGAAGAGGGAAATATCCGAACTACTGAAAAGCTTATGATATAAAATCACACCGTTACTATCAATTATTAGACTGCCATCAACACCTTCCACCTTGTTCAGGTTATTAACACTTCTTTCAAGCTGATTTTGCATTTCAGGGTCTTTCATAGGATCACTTCGCAGTTAAAGAGTTAAATTATTTGTTACTAATTTTTTTGATTAATTTCTGGTTTAATGATGTGTGAACAAGATCAAAGTCTAGAAATTCTATTCTAAAACTAGATTGAACATCGGGTTTTATAATTTTTTGCAAATATCCAAGTTTTATGAAAAATCTTTAGACTCATCCTAAACTTTTTAATAGATTTAAAAAATTTTTAATAAAATTCAGATGATTATACCAATATCTTTATCATAGAACTATTACTCACAATAGAAATACTATTATTCATCATGATTGGGGTGTAACTAAATTAAAAACAATTTTTAAAAAATAATTAAAAGAATGTAAACCCTAGAAAAATTAAAAAAATAGGGTTTAAGGTGCAAAAAATTAGATCACGTGTCTTTTAACGAGAATTCCATCGGCATCGTGTATGTCCACGAGTAGAGGTGATTCTCCATTTATCATGTGGGTTGCACAGGAGAGACATGGATCGTAAGCCCTTATTATCATTTCAAGCCTGTTTTTAAGACCTTCAGATACTTCTTCACCATGTATCAATGCTTTGGCGGTTTCTCTTACTCCTATATCCATTGAAAGGTTGTTCTGACCTGTTGCAACTATTAAATTGGCTCTCTGAATTATTCCTGCACCATCAGTTTCGTAGTCATGTATCAGGGAACCCCTTGGAGCTTCGATTATACCAACACCCCTTAGAGTTTCATTTGATTCTTTGGCCTCTGCACGTGTCATTAAACTGTCCACTCCCTGTCTGATGTCCTCTCCAACAATTGCATCATCTTCAAGTAACTCAACTGCACGTTCTGCAGAGTACATAAGTTCTATTAAACGTGCATAATGGTAGAGAAGAGGGTTCTGTGCCATTCCAAACTTGTCCTTGTACTCACCGTAGAGAGCTCCTGCCTTTTCCGTTGGTACCCCATCAACGATGTTAAGCCTTGCAAGGGGTCCAACCCTGTAACTGCCGTCTGGGAAACCAACCTGTTTGAGGAATGGGAACTTCATGTAGGACCACGGCTGAACCTTTTCTTCTATGTAATCGAGGTAATCATTGGATTCGAACTCATGAACCATACTGCCTTCCTTATCAATGACCTTCATTTGGCCGTCGTAGAATCCAAGCTTACCACCAGAGGTTAATCCTCCGAAGTAGGTTTCAACAGGACCTAACGTTTCAATTGCATCAGCATACTCTTCAAACAATGGTTTTGCAACTTCAACACCAGCTTCAACCAGTCCAACGCATTCTTTTGCGTCGTTAAGTAATTTATCCCTTCCTTCAGCATCCAATCCCTTTGACTGACCTCCAGGTACAGCTGTAACTGGATGCACTGGTTTACCCCCGACGATGCTGGTTATATGCTGACCAACTGCCCTGGTCTTGATTGCCATCTTTGCAAGGTCCGGGTTGTTTTTTATAATTCCAAGAACGTTCCTTTCAGCTGGGTCTGAATCCGGACCCATTACAAGGTCTGGTGCTCCCAAAAAGTAGAAGTGAAGTGAGTGGGAGTGAACGTACTGACCCAGAAGCATTAATTCTCTCAATTTCTCCGCTGTTTCTGGTGGTTTAAGTCCGAAAACTGCATCTGTTGCTTTTGCTGATGCTATGTGATGGGCTGTCTGGCAGACACCACATATCCTTGGGGTTATACGTGGTGCTTCTTCCACTGCAGCACCTTCAAGGAACTTTTCAAATCCCCTTATCTCCATAACATGGAAGTGAGCATCTGAAACATTTCCACTGTCGTCCAGTTGAACGGTGATTTTTGCATGTCCCTCAATCCTTGTTACCGGGCTTATTTCTATCTGTTTCATCTTATATCACCTTATTAATAGTTTATTTCTTGATCAGCTGAGGGATCAATGAAACTTTCTTATTCTCCATTATGGTACTTCCAATAACGAATCCGTAGACTAAATGACCCTTATCATAGATCTGCTTTTCCACGTCTTTGTGTGGCATCTTTGAAAGGTGAGCTATCCTGTTTACAAGACAGTTGTAAACATCGTGGTTCGGCTCCCTCAGCACATCCAGGGATGGACCTCCGCATCCATGACAGGGAATTCCTGCAGCAGAACACATTGCACCACATCTTCCAAGGGTTACAGATCCAAGACAGATGTATCCCTGACTCAGGAAACACTTCTCAGGATCCATGTCTCCAACAACCCTTCTTTTGAGTTTGTCAAATTCAACATGATCCATCTGCCTGTGACAGTCTGCACAAACAGATTTTTTAGGAATTTCTGGAACTTTTCCATCTATAAGAGGTATTAAAACGTCCTTTATAAGGCCCTCTTTTGGAGGACATCCTGGAAGGAAATAATCTATATCTGCAAGGTCCCCTGCAGGATGCACTATTGGTAAGAGTTCAGGAACAACTTCAGATGGCTGTTCTGCAGGTTCTGTACTTTTATTATCTGAGAAACTTCTGGCTGAAAGATCCTCTGGACTGTAAAGGTCAGCCATACATGTAATTCCACCGTAACAGGCACAGGTTCCATATGCTATGAGTGTTTTTGATTTTTCACGGAGTTCCTGAAGTCTTTTCTTGTTGTCCTCATTTCTAACGGATCCAGAAACTATTGCAATATCAATATCATCTGGTATCTCCTTCACATCCATGAGTATTGGTGCGTAAACTATTTCTGCATGTTCCAGGAGGTCCAAAAGTTCTTCATGAAGATCTAAAATTGATAATTCACAGCCTGCACAGCTTGCAAGCCATTCAAGGGCGATTTTCACCATTATTTACCACCCCATTTTATTGTTAATGTTTTAAGACAGGCATTTGGTCCTACATGGTCTATATCCAGTTTTCCACGAATTCCCATAACCTCTTCAACTGCACCTACTGTGTAACCGTAGAGCAGGTAGCATAGGGGTCCTTTCTGTTGTAATCCGGTTCTTCTAAGTGTTTGCCTTACAACGCAGTCTCTGAATATCAGTTTAACAACTGTTTCATCCCCTTTTTCTATGGTGTACTCTGTCTGGTCTGCAGGTTTCCACATATCGAAGTAAAATTCTATACCTAAAATTTCGCTTAATTCCTGCATGGCCTTTTCAAGGTTGTCTGTTTTTTCAACGAGCTTGCCTGCTTCGTGTCCCATTCGTTTACCTGCCTGGTAAACAATGGCGTTTGCACCTCTACCTGAAACCTGCTCAAGTGCGCTGGACATTGAGCCCATAAACTTCATGAGAACGTGAAGAGCTTCTTCATAGTCGTTTATATCGCCACCGCATTCCGCAGGGATGAGTTCAGGTTTAAAACTTCCTAATACTTCTTTTTCTTCCCTCGTTATTTCCATGGAAATCTCCTCACACTATTTTTTTAATCACTTCATTCACGTCTCTGTCTATGTAAAGCCTTTTAGCAACATGTATGTCCTTATGTTCCATTGCTTGAGCTGGACAAATTTCATGGCAGGATAAACAGGCCATACAATCTTCTTCTTTAACGACCTTGGTTTTCCAGTCATCATCCATTTCATAGACATCGTTTGGACAATCTTCAACACAGGATGCACATCCAACACATGCTTCTTTGTCTATTTCGATTTTTACCATTTGTACTCCTCTGATTTACTTTTAAATCATAGAAATTTTTTTTTAGTTTCTTTTTTTACTTGTGGAAAGGTTTAAAAATTAACAATTCAATCCATTCCCTAGTTCAATCCTTATTTTTATAATACTTATTCACTGTTCTCTTAAATACTTATTAATATGGAAGTTTCATTGTTAATAAAAATTTTATTGTTAATAAACTCTTAATATTTCACCTTTCCAAGTTTCCAGTCATAAATTGTATAAATATGAATTTAAAGTAAGGTCACCATTATTTATATTTTGTGGACTGAAGCAGTGAAATAACTGAACCAAAATTGGTTATTTACCTTAAATAAAATATTAACAGAATTAAAACCTTAAATAAAATATTAACAGAATTAAAATTGATATTAAATGGCCATGGCAATTAAGTTCATTAAAAAAAATTCATTAAAAAAAAATTCAGATACCCCTAAAAATTGTAAAAAATGATCAATAAAAAAAATGAACACAGTCCATGGGGGGTCTAAATATCAGACGTGGACTGTAACTTGCAGTGTGTGACCCATGCTGCTTTTTTATGTCCTGGAGGATGACAGCTTACAAGTAAAAGACGCGCCTCTCCCTTTTGGGCAAATTTTATGGGATGTTCCTTGTAATCCCATCTTACATCATCTCCATTGGATGTTACAATGTAAGTGTACTTCTTCTTAGCGTAACTGTCCTTTATTATAACTTTATCTCCAACCTTGAGGGTATTTATGTAACGGAATAGAGCAGAATATGTTGTTCTGTGACTTAAAAGTCCACATTCCCCTTGCATACCTGGATCAACACTTTCAGGGTAATGGTAAGCAGTGTTGTATGCGTTTACAGTAACTGAACTTATTGTACAATCAACTCCAAGTTTTGGGATTATGAGCTCATCATTGAGAATTGATGAGGAACCAGCACTTGCAGAGGATGGATCAAGTGGATCAACTGGAGAACTCATACTTTCCTGATACTTTTTCAAATTAGTTTGGGCCTGTGCCACTTCCTGTGACTGTTCATAACTTACCCAGAGAACGCTAAAACAAATTAAAGCACAGAAAGAAATTATTAGCACGGAATATAATCTGTATTTACGCATTTTTATCAACCAACAGTTTTTTTACTTCCATTGAAATGGATGATCTGTACTCCGCCACCTTCCAGGGGTCATCGATCCAGACATTCAATGTGGCTTTTACTCCTTCTTCTGAAAGCTCTTTTATGAGTACGTTGGGGTTGGGTTCTTTTGAGACACCCTCAACCTTTGAGGATATATCCTTGAGTGCTTTCAGTGTATCTTCAAGTTCCAACTTGTAGGGTATGGTTATGTCCAGGCCAACCCTTCTCATATCAAGTGCTGTGCGGTTTATGTAAATTCCATTTGAAAAGAGAGAGTTTGGGATGGTTATAACGTTGTTGTCTGCAGTTATAAGGGTGGTTATTCTGAAACCCATCTTCGTGACTCTTCCCTGCTTTCCTGATATCTCTATTTCATCCCCCACCTTGAAACCCTTGTCTGCAAGTATGAAAAGTCCTGCAATAAAATTTGAAAGTGTGTCCCTTGCTGCAAAACCCACAGCAATACCAACAACACCTAAACTTAAAATTATGGCCGTGATATCGATACCAATTTCATGCAGCATCATGCTGGCTGCCACAGCAATTATAGAATACTTTATTATTTCATTTAAAACCTGGATGAAGGTTAACTCCACTCCCCACTTTTTTCCAGTTCTTCGGGTAAGGTAGGTTAGTCCTTTAAAGATCAGAAATGCACTTGCAGCTGTAATCCCAATTATGAGGAGATCTATTAAGCTAATTCCTGCCATCTCTCTTCACCTCAAAACTCATGAAATCATCTGCAAGTACTGAATTTTTGAACACAGAGACAGCTTCACTTTCAAGTGTGCTTGCGTCCTTGTATCTGGTGCTTATATGAGTTAATATCAATTTCTGGACTCCGGATCTCCTGGCGATTTCTGCGGCTTCTGCAGCTGTTGAATGTCCTGTTTCATTGGCTTTCATTTCATTTTTGCTGTCAAAGGTTGATTCATGTATGAGAAGATTTGCATCCTTTGCAAATTCAACCATCTGGTCACAGGGTCTTGTGTCTCCGGAATAAACGATTTTAATCCCTTTCCTCTCTTTTCCAAGTACCTGATCTGGATTTACAGTTACATCTCCAACCTTGACTGATATTCCCCTTTGGAGTTTCCCAAAATCAGGGCCGGGTTTAACCCCACAAGCTACTGCTTTTTCCCTGAGGAATTTTGGGGCTCTTTTCTCAGTTATACAGTAAGATACATTGGGAACTGAGTGTTCAGTGTTGCAGCAAGTTACAATGTAATCTTCTTCTTCAAGAGCAACTCCATTTTTTAATTCGTGGGCATGTATTTCAAAGGATAGTGCGAAGTATCCCATGTTTTTAATATTTTCAATGAGTTTTGAAAGTCCCTCCGGTCCAAATATATGGAGAGGTTTTTTTCTACCACGAAATGCCATTGATTGAATTATTCCTGGAAGACCTAGGAAATGATCTCCGTGAAAATGTGTTAAAAATATTTTATCAACTTTCATAGGGCTTAACTTGGCCCTTGACATCTGTCTTTGAGTTCCTTCACCACAATCAAATAACATGATCTCTCCAAAGGCTTTTAAAGCTATTGCGGAGTGATTTCTGTAATTTGAGGGCATTGCAGATGATGTTCCAAGAAATATGAGTTCCATTATGTGTCACCGTGATATGGGATTGTACTTAGATTAATTTCATAAGGTTTGGATTAAGATATTTGGATCAATCTTAATTATCCGATGTGAATACAATTTTTAATTAACCATCATTTAGTTCATATTGTGATCTTAACACAAACCATAAATGGCCTTTGCTTTTATATTAACATTTATATTCTTATTTTATATAATTCTATATAGATGTTCATTAAAATTTAATTGTAAAACACAGCAGTTCAAGATCACAGGCTCCTGAATTCAGAGCCTAATTCATCCAACTGCCTGATTGAACAGGAATATTTCATTAAAAGTGAGACTATGAATCAAGATATAGCTAAAATTCTTTATGATGATGTTGGGTTTGAAGATATAACAACCAAAGCATTGATACCTCCGGGTCTCGAAATTGAAGCTGAGATAATATGCAAAGAAGACGGTGTCATTGCAGGTGTTGAACTTGCAGACACTATATTCAAGGAATTTTCAATAAAAACCTCCATTAAAAGGTACGATGGTGATCTGGTTGCTGCAGGAGATGTTGTAATGGAGCTTCAGGGTGATGCAAGATCCATTATCACAGTTGAAAGAACAGCTTTGAACCTGCTCATGAGGATGAGTGGCATAGCATCACTGACTTCGAAGATGCTTGCTGATGTTAAACAGGTTAACAAAAACATTATCCTGGCAGGAACACGTAAAACCACTCCCGGCCTTCAATTCTTTGAAAAAGATGCTGTAAGGGCTGGTGGGGGTGACACTCACAGGTACAGGCTTGACGATGCTGTTCTGATTAAAGACAACCATATTGCAGTTGTGGGTAATGTTAAAAAGGCTGTGGAAAAGGCCAAGGATTATGCAAGCTTCACCAAGAAGATAGAAATTGAAGTTGAAAACAGTCACGATGCACTGGAAGCTGCAGCTACCGGTGCAGATATTGTGATGTTGGATAATATGAGCCCTGAAGAGGTTCAAAACGTACTTGAAGACCTTGAAAATGAAGGTTTAAGGGATAAAGTTCTGATTGAAGTTTCAGGTGGGATAAATCCGGATAATATTATGGAATATGTAAAGAAGGGTGTTGATGTAATATCTACGGGTTATATAACCCACTCTGCACGGGCCTTGGACATGAGTCTTGAGGTTCTGTGATCTGCATTCAACTATATGGAACTTAGGTAGTATCTGCACAAAAGCTGAAGTTTCCCAGAAACATTCCCTTTATACTCTTTTTATATTTTTACTTTGAGCATTAATAATTTCGATGAGTTTGGATGAACTTATAGAAATTAGCATAGTCACTTTTAATTTAATACAATAAATTTATATAGGTCCCACCATAGATAAAAATAAGTGAGATAAAAATAGAAATAAATCTTATTATGGAGGGATTTAATGATTGAAGAATTTAACGAAGAAGAAAAATTTAATGAAGATATTGAAGAAGATTTAAATGAAGAAGAAGTGAAAAATTCCGGAGAATCAGAAGAATCCCAAGAATCATCTATAAAAGGAGAACCAGCTGAAGAAGAAACTTCTGAAGGAGAACCAGCTGAAGGAGATGAAGGAGAACCAGCTGAAGGGGAGGAAGAAGAAGCTTCTGAAGAAGATGAAGATTCTGAAGGCCTTCCATTTGCAAAGGCAGAAGTTGTCAGGTTGATGAAGCAGAACCTAGACAGCGATAAAATGATACGGGAACGAGTTAAAGTTGAGATGAACAGGTTCCTTGGAGATGTCCTTGAAAATGTGTGCGAACAGCTCAACGAGTACCCATACACAACCATAGAGTATGAAATGCTTAAAGAATCCATATATCCCTACAAGAACATAAAAAGGATAAATGAAGAGAAATTAAGGTTACTCAAACATATGGATGCAATAAAAGCAGATTGTGATGCTTTAAGCATGGATATTCAAAGGACACTTAAATTAAAAGATGTTGATGAAGATAAAGATGAATTTTTCCAGTAAGTCTTTAAACATGATTGCTAAATGAAAGTTCATTAAACAATCCCTTTACATATTTTTTAGATTTTGCTAACCTTTTCAATGAATTATTTTTAATTTTTTATATACTAATTTTTTCAGTACAGTTTTAACAAGTACAGTTTTAACAGATTTCTTTCAAGCTGAAATAACCTTAAAATAGAACTCACTTAAAATAAATTTAAAATTGATATCTTAAATTGATATCAATGAATCAATCGTTGGAATAAAATTTTAAGAAAAATATAAAACCCTAAAAATTTTATTAATTGTATCAGGATGAATAAGCCTTAAAAAATTTTCAACCAGAAAACAATGATTATGAAGTTAACAGAATTAAAATTATAGAATTAAAAATAATTAATAGAATTAAAATGGGTTAACTTATGCACAGGATCATTTCTCAATGGTTGCAAATCCAGTCCTAAGATTCTTTATTTCATTTTCACTTAGTTTCCTGTGCTCAGCTTCTTTATGGTCTATCATGCTGTGGCCAAATGGGTCTTCAAGGATAATTGTGGCTGATTTTTCACCAGATTTAACCTTCACAATATCTTCAAGTATCCTCAGAGCATTTTCCCTGATTGTTTCTTCTTCACTCATTTTTAATGCCCTTACAACAGCTTCTTCAAATCTGTTAAGCACTCCTTCAACATTTGAAACATAACCTTGGGATTTAGGGCCTGGCTCAACTTTAAGCCCAAGTTCTGGAATGGTCACAGTTGCAGAGGGTGATTTAACGATCCTTGCATTCATCATCTCTTTATGAACCTTTAGAGTGTATCTTACAGGTTCCTTCTGGTCCAGACAAATGGTGTCAGAGTGTTTATATCCACACTGGCTGCACTGAACTGTTGATTCCAGTATCTCTCCAAAATAGGGTATTTCTTCAGTTTTACTTGTGACTTTAAGGGTTCCTTTGGATCTACAAACTGGGCAGTCTGCCATCATATTGCTCAAATTTAATTCTCTCCTGAATAATTTACTAAAATAACTCACTAAAAGTTTAGATAAAAATAATGTTTGTTATTAGCGACTGGTTAACCTGCCTGATTTTTTTCATCTTTTTGGAAAATGAATCCAACTGCTTCCAGTTCTTTTATCATCTTTTTGAGGCTATCCTCGTTTGGTGCACAGATCTTATGGCTGTGAACATTGTCTGAAAGGTTGTAAAGACCCTCTAAATCCTTTTTTCGTTTTGGATTTTGTTTCAGGAGGGTAATGAAACGTTTAGCTTCCACGGGATCGTAAACGTTAACCTTTCGAGTTAGGGGTTCTCCAAATCCTGGTAAGAAGTAGGATACATCAACTATCCTACCGCCGTATTTTTCCAGTATGATATCAGTTTCCTCTTCAAGCTGGTCAACTGAGTGTTTAAAGAGCATGATCTTACATATCTCCCTTATCAGGGTCAGCATCCTTTTAAGTGTACTATCAATTTTTTCATTGTTTATAACAGGTATTCCATTATCAAGAGCTCTTTCAACAAGATAATCATTTATCACACGATTTTCTTTGAAGTATTCGAGGTGTTTACCGCCACGCTTTATTTTCATGGCCCTTTTAACGAATCGTTCCTTGTGGATCTCTTCGTTAGCAGTCAACACAAAAAAATGAATGGATGCATCCTCTTTGAATTTATCAATATCAATGAGGCCTGGAACAAGGTGCACTCCCTCAATAACAATGTCATCATAATCGTCCACAGCTCTTTTGATGACCTTCTCAATTGCAGGTATAACGAATGAAGCATGTTCTTCAAAACCTGCCCCTATCAAACCATCGGTATTTCCATCGTACCTTTTCCTATCTTTTAAAGTTACATATGCATCGAAGGAGGATTTATGGAGTGCAGGCGCATATTCAGGGCCGATTACTCCCCTTACTATCTCCCTTATGAAGTCAGTTTCAATCAGATGTTTTATGCCTAACTCTTTGGCTAATTCTGATGCTATGGTTGATTTTCCAATTCCTGAAGCACTTCCTATAAGAATAACGTAAGGTTTTCTCAATTTTATCCTCCCCATTGTTAAAGATGGGAAATGTCCTCAACTTATGTTAAAAATTCAATGACACGTTCAGCACTTCTTCTCATCTCAATCCTGATGAGACCTAAATTGATATCTACGTCGGTTATCACAACTAAGATCCCTTCACCTGCGTCGATCATCAAGGTTTTACCCTTTTCACCTTCAATCATAACTTGTTGCAGAGGATCATGCTTCATTTCTTCAGCAGACCTTTCAGCTGTACCAAAAACTGCTGAAGCCATTGCTGCTACAAGTTCGGAGTCTATATCTGATGCTACTTCGCTTTCTATAATTAATCCATCTTTTCCAACGACTAAAGATCCATTTACCCCGTTTATTCGGCCTAGATCCTTAAGTATTCTCTCTATCATACTATGCCTCCACAATAGAATTTAGTATGCTACCCAAAGTATATATCTTGGTTTAACATTTATTAGATAAATAGGTAATGTTAAAATTTCACCTAATTCACCAAAATAAATAGGATATAATGTATAATAAGGAGTGATTTTTTTGTATTTTATAACTTCGGTAGAGGAACTACAGGAACTCAACCCATTCATAATAATAGGCTGTGGGGGTGGAGGAGAAAAATTTTCTAATTTTGAAGGTGTAAAAGCCGTGGGTTTTATTGATGACGACACCAGAAAACAGGGCAAAGAATTCTGCAATCTCACTGTATCAGGAAATCTCAGTGAAGTCATCCAGAAAACCGATGCTAAAAGTGTTGCAATAATGCTCCCAATTGGTGCTGAGGGAACAGCACTCAAATACGCAGTTGAAGCCATTGACAACGGTAAAAACGTTGTTGCATCCTTCAGATCACTACCGATTTCACAGAACGAGTCCCTCATAAAATTTGCAGAATCAAAGGGAGTGGCTCTCAAGGAAATAAGTCCTCGTTTGGATGTTATAAAGAAAATATTTGGTGTTGCACCTCCAAAATGTACAGAAACCCTTCCTAAAATAACCTACAAACACAAGGCACCTGTTGTTTTTGTTGGTGGAACTTCACAGGAATGTGGTAAAAGAACCACCACACGTATGCTGGGTAAAGCAGCTGAAGAAATGGGTTTGAATGCTGTGGTAATTTCAACTGATGAAATGGGTCTTGAAAAACCTGCAGATGTGAACTTCCGTGCAGGAAGCCTTTCAGTGATGGACGTTGCATCAGCTGTTATGGGAACCATAAAGTACATGGAAGAGAATAAAGATCCAGATATAATATTTGTTGAAGGTCAGTCAAGTTTAACAGAAAGGGGAAACCCTCATCCAAAGGGTCTTTCAGCTGCAATACTCTTTGGAGCAATGCCCGATGCAACAATTGTCTGTCACAGGCCAAACCATCCCTACAGGGAACCAACTGGAATAGGGTATGAAGTAAAGGCAATAGAAGCTGTTGAACCAACAAAGGTTGTTGGAATCTCATTGAACCTGAGAAACGTGGAAGAACCATGTGATCTGTCTGAATATGAGAAGGAATACGGACTGCCTGCTGTTGATATAGCCAATGGACTCAATGGCGGCGCATCAAGATTACTGAAAGTAATTATTGATCATATAGGGGAATTTAAGAAATGAAGGACATGCTGGATATTATAAAGAAAAATATTGGTTTAGAAGAAGACGAAGAAAGGGAAGAACAGGAAACCATAATAGTTCCAGAACATTCGTTCTATGAAATAATTCTTATGAAGGCCAAAAACCTTGATGAGTTTGACTTCGCCCTCAATCAGATTGTAGAAGAGAAAAATCCAATAATCATGGACATGAGTCTCCTTGAAAGGGAAAGTCTTGAAGATTTCAAAATTGCAGGGGAAAAACTAAAGGCATTTCGTATTAACACCGGTGGGGAAGCCATATTACTGAGTAAAAATGGTAATATAATAATAATCACTCCTCCTGAGATCAAATTAATAAGGAAATGATCAGGGTAGGTTAATGGTTCTAGAAAGTCTCATTAACCTAATACTGTGACTATGTTAATCACTGTAACCACAAATCAACAGAAACAAGATTAATATGCCATAGATCTTGTCACAACGGAACAGTTAATTAAAAATTTAGGAACATCAAAACTCAGAATTCCTATCAATTTTTTTGTAAATGCCATAACTTTTTATACATGTTTTATAGGATTAATTTAATAGGGTTCAAATATATGCTAAAAGATAGAAATTAAATTCAATATTTTTATAATTAACATGTTTTTAAATGGGTTACATTTATATAGAGGGATGAAAAATGGAGCTGCCAATAACTAAACCTTCCAGGGTCTCTTATGCAGATCAAATTGATTTTAACCAACTCGTTGGAGAATTATCTAAAAACAAGCACAATGGATTTATAAGGGTGACTTCCGGTTCTGAAGATGGTTACCTGCTTTTTAAGGAAGGAGAACAAATTGCAGCATCGTATGATACATATTCAAAGTTAGATGCCCTTGAAAGAATAAAAAGTGTAACTGAAAATGATAGAACCTTGGTAGAAGTTTTTGATATTAAAAGATCCCAGATAGATTTTCTTCTGGACTTGAACAAACATTATATAATCAATTTAAAATCTGAAACAGATAATCTTCTCTCTGAACTCAAAAATTCCAGGGCTTATGAAGAACCTGAAGAAGTGAAAGAGGTTCATGAAGTAGAAAGATCTGAATCAAATGAAACCAAAACAGAACCTGTTAAAATGATTGAAGAACCTGAAATTGAGGTTTCAAATAAAGTTGAATCAAATTTAAAAGAGGAATCTGTGACGAAAACAGAGTTAAATGAATTTAATGTTCCAGAGGAGGCTTCAAATCCATCAGTTGCTACTGGAGAACCAGAACCATCAAATCCCGTAAATATTTCGAAGGATGATCTGGTTGACATGAAAACAACAGAAGAGGGAATTGAGGAGTTAGAAACTGCAACTGAGATATCAAAAACTACCCCCCAAACTGAAGAAATGCCTGAACCCGAAGTTCCCCTTGACAGATCGGATCTTCTTAAGAAGTACGGTATCAGAGATGTCAATGAAGAAGACGTTGAAAATCTTTTAGATACCTATAAGGGAGGTTCTGTGGATGAGAGGGATGTTGAAAAGATAGAACTGACCCTTATGAATAAGATTAAAAAATCAGTACTGGGATTACCTAAAATAAGAGGTGCAGAGGTAATGGTGTTTTTGGACAACACCAATGGACTCTCTGGACATGTTAATGTGCTTATTGAATCAGAATCTCAGGGATTTTTCTCAAGGATACGGGGAGAATCTAAAGATGCCGATAACTTAAAAAGGCAAATAATCAATATATCCCAAATACAGATAAGAAAAAGCTTTAGAAAATACCCTGAAATTGTAGATGAATTTGATATAAATGTAGAGATGAATTAGGAGGTATCAGATGACACGAGTTATAACGGTTGCTTCTGGAAAGGGTGGTGTTGGAAAAACAACCATAACAGGTAATTTAGGGGTTGCACTGTCTACCTATGGTGAAGAAACTGTAGTTCTGGATGCGGATGTTGCAATGGCAAACCTTGAACTTATCCTTGGAATGGAGGGTAAATCTGTAACCCTGCATGATGTGCTTTCTGGAGATGCAGATATAGAAGATGCTATATATGAGGGTCCTGGAGGAGTGAAAGTTGTTCCTGCAGGAATATCCCTTGAGGGATTACGAAAAATTAAATTGGACAGGCTGGAGAATGCTCTGGAGACACTTGTGGAAAGTTCAGACATTCTACTTATAGATGCGCCTGCAGGACTTGAGAAGGATGCCCTTGCAGCCATAGCAGCTGCCCAGGAAATGATACTTGTCACAACACCAGAGGTTCCATCCATAAGTGATGCATTGAAAACTAAGATAATTGCAAACAAACTTGGCGTTGAAATTATAGGGGTTGTTATAAACAGGGAACAGCACGATAAAACATTCCTTACAATGGATGAAATTGAAACCATACTGGAAGTACCAGTAATTGCTGTAATACCCGATGATCCAGAGGTTAGTAGAGCAGCAGCATTTGGTGAACCAATTATTGTGAAAAACCCTAAATCACCTACGAGTAATGCCATCATGCAGCTGGGTGCAGATCTTATTGGCGAAGATTATCAGCCAATTGAGCCAGATAAAAAAGGTGTTATATCCAAACTTGTTGAAGGCCTTTTAGGCAGAAGATAATGTTAAGCAAGGATAGATTTGGTGGATATTCATTAACTGGAAAACTGATTTACAGTATCATTTGGAAAACTGGTAGAACATGTCAAGATTTATAGCATTTGCTTCAGGTAAGGGTGGTGTTGGAAGAACCGCCCTAACATTTAATCTGGGCGTTTCAATGTCCCTTTTTGGAGAAGAAGTGGTTATGCTTGACACGGATCTTGTAATGGCAAACATGGATGTTATAACAGGGCTCTTAAACCCTGAAGTCACATTACATGACGTTTTAATCCGTGAAAAATCCATACAGGACTGTGTTTATGAGATTAACCAGGGAGTTCGTGTAGTTCCAACAGGAATACATTTTGAAACCCTTAAACATATAAACCCTAATTATATCTCCTGGAACAAAATAATGAATGAGGTATCGGATTATGGTGACTTTTTCCTGATGGATTTGCCTGCTGGAATCAATTCAAACATTTTTGATGGTCTTCCAGAAGAAACAGAAGTTATACTGGTTACAAATTCAACAATGGCCTCTGTTGCAGATGCTCTTAAAATAAGAATTCTCTTCAACGAACTCAACATCGAGATAGTTGGATTCGTACTGAACATGTGGTACGATGACAAATTCCTTCTATCACCAACTGAGATAGAATCCATACTGGAGGTTCCAATGATTGGACTTGTACCCTACGACCGGGAAATGGAGAGGGCAATGGCAATGGGAAGGTCAATTGTGGAATTAAACCCATCATCACCAACAAGCAATGCAGTGATGCAGCTTGCAGCAGATATGCTGGGAAAACCTTACAAGCCCATAGAACCTGATAAAGATGGTATTCTAAGAAAGCTGAAGAAGTTCGTTGGAATTTGAACTTTTTACAACTACATCCCTATTTTTTTATTCCAATTTAAGGATCCATCCTTTAACAATATTCATCTTAATGTTAGTTTTAACAGATCTCAGTTTTGCACTGTTTTATTAACTAAGAAATCTAAGCCTTCTATTTTACCCAAACATAATAAACCCATTACCCTAAGATTTGCTTGTTGTTTTTTTAGATTTAACTCATTTAAAGTAGGTTTTTTTTAATTGTTTTAAGGTTTTTAAGCTTTTCAATGTTTTTTTAAAAAAAATTTTACTTTAGAAGGTTCATATAAAATATATAATGATAAAAGGAGTTGGGAGTGGAAGTTCTTGAATGATTTTAAAAGGGACGTTGCTGCACTTGGAACATGCAACATGGATTTCATAATGAAGGTTTCACGGTTCATTGGGGCTGAGGATGAAGCAGATATTCAATTACTCTTACAGTTGCCTGGAGGTTCAGCAGCCAACTTCGCACTTGGAACGTCTAGAATGGGCTTAAAAACAGGGATCATGGCCAGGGTTGGTAACGACCACTTTGGCAGTTTAATAACGGATAATTTCCAGAAAGAAGGCGTGGATATAGATAGGCTCTTATCACTGGATGAAAAGACAGGAATGGGATTTATAGCAGTTGATCCGAATGGGGAAAGATCAATCTACACATTTATGGGTGCAAATGCACAGTTCACCCTACTTCAAGATGATGTAGATTACATAAGATCCTCAAGAATCCTTCATATTACAGGAATCTACCTTGAAGTGTTAGATGAAGCATCCAAACATGCAAATACTCTTTCATTAAACCCTGGAACATTACTTTCCCACTATGGTTGGAATGCCCTGAAAAAAGTTATAAAAAAATCAGATGTACTTTTTTTAAATAAGAAAGAGGTTGAACTGTTAACTGGAATGCATGAATCTGAAGGTGCACAATTTTTAATTGATGAAGGAGTGCCCCTGGTTGTTTTAACACGTGGAAAGGATGGTGCAGTTGCTTACACAGATGAAGGTTCCATAAAAGTTTCTACCAATGAAGTTGAATCTATTGATACAACCGGGGCTGGAGATGCCTTTGCTGCAGGTTTCATCTCTTCTTTGATTAAAAAACAGGACATTGAAGAATGCCTGAAAAAGGGTAACAACGTGGCATCACAGTGTATCCAAAGACTTGGGGGTTGATTCCATTGTTCAATTCATCAAATCTTTTTTTAGATTCCATAGAACTCTGCTGCATTTGAATGGGAAACCTTTTTAATTTCTGAATCCTCAAAACCTGCAAGTTTCATTTTGTGAACAGTTTTGGGAACGGATAGAGGATCAGATGGGGATGAGCTCATGTCGCTGTCGAGTACAAACCTGTCAACTCCGTACTCCTTGAGCATGGAAACAGCTTCATCAGGAGTGACCTTCAAAGGTTGAACAGTGAGTCCAAGGTTCCAATCATGTTCCACAGCCATATCCACTATGGAATTGTCTACATGGTCCAGCTGTACAAGGGAGGGGTTTATCATTTCTTCCAGTATTGATGATGTAACCCTTGCAACTTCGTACTTGTTTTGTCGGGGTGTGTGGACAACGACCTTCATGTTCATGTTATCAGCAAGTTGTAACTGTTTTTTAAAAACTTCTTTTTCAATATTTGATGTGGTTTCAAGGCCTATCTCTCCAACTGCCACAACATTTTCTTTTTCAAGAAAATAGGGGAGTTCATTGAGTACTGTTTCCCAATCCTTTGAAATGCTTCTTGGATGTATTCCAACTGCAGCGTACAGTTTCAAACCATTTTCAGCGGCTCTTTTAGTATCATTTTTGAGTATGCGGTTTATATGGTCCAGCACAACGTCTGAAGTGCTCATTCTGAGGGGGTCATGGGCGCAGCTCACTGCTTTTTCAACGCCTGCCACTGCCATTTTTTCAAAATCTTCGTAGGGCCTTGTATCGGCATGTACATGTGCATCTATCATAAGATCACCCTTAAAAATGAAATTAGATGTTTAATTTTTGGATATACCTCTTCTGTATCTGAACCTAAGTTTGGCCTTGAATATAAATCATGGGGTTCAAACATCCAAACCTGCGGTCATCATGGATATGTGCATTGATGTTTTTAAATCAAGACATAGATTCAGTTAAAACTTGCACATGTGCATTACACAAAAGTTTTTTTATAAAGACCTCAAAATATCTATATAAAATAGATCATGTGAAGGTATTAATTTCAATGATTTAGGATGAAATTGAAAATTATGATTTTATAACAGTGATCATATTAAATAGTTTTCACAGTATTTTATGAATCAATAGAATAAAGAAGGTTTAATTATGACTTTAAACAATGTTTTGGATATTTATGATGATGTAAAAGATGATCTAAAGTTTTTATCGATGTCAGTTGTTCGTACAAAGATCATGATGTGTTTGAATGAAGGGCCTTGTAAATTAAAGGATTTAAAGGAAGAACTTGAGTTAGATTCATCTGCAATTAAACACGTTCTAAACGATCTTGAAGATCAGAACTTTGCGTTCAAAAATGGTGATGCTTATTCCCTCTCAGAAAAGGGGATCATCATATGCACCAAGCTAGCTGAACTCATAAAAACTCTTTCTGTTGTAAAAAAAAATGAGAAATTTTGGCTCAAACATGATATAACTTCTATCCCTCATGAGTTTGTATTAAGGTTGGGGGATCTTGAGAGATCATGTCTCGTGGAATCTGAACTCACAGACATACTAAAAACCTTTGAAAATTTTAAACAGTTATTACACAAATCAAAAGTAATAAAAGGAGTATCACCCATTTTCAAACCAGAATTTATAGAAGAATTTAAAACCATCATTGAAAATGATGTCTATGTGGAACTGATACTCACAAATAAAATAATGAACAAAACAATGAGAAGTATGGATCCTGGAACCCTTATAAAGCTTGGAAAACTCTTTTTGCAGAATAAGCTTAAAATATGGAAGATAAAAGAGGAAGAAGTTAATGTTGCGTTTACAGTAACTGATACAGCATTGTCTTTAGGTCTTTTTTCTACCAATGGAGAATATGATCTATCAAGGGACCTTGTAAGTGATGATCCAGAAGCTGTTAAATGGGGAAATGATCTCTTTGAGTATTACAAGGGAAAGGCCGAACTTTTCAAGATTGGATTTTAATGTAACCCCCAAATTTTTTTTGGGTTCCTGATCATTCCAATTTATGTAGCACAATGAATCACTCAAATTAAAATTAGTTGAAGTGGGTTTGGATAAAAAGTAATAATTGAATTCGTATGTTGTGGAGGTTTCAATATGGATGTGGAAGAAATGGCTAAAAAAGCAACCATGAAGGATCTTAAGGAAATTGCCAAAAAACATGACATAAAACTTGGAAGATGCCCAACAAAACTTAAAGTCGCAAAATTAATTCCAAAGGAAGAGCTGGAAGATTTAGTAAATAAATAAATTATTTTTTTTGGGCTTAAAATTTTTTAAACACCTTTTTTTAAACACCTTTTTTTAAATACCTTTTTTTAAACACCTTTTTGTACAAAATTTTTCATTTAATAATGCACTGCTAAAACTTTTTAAGAAAAAGTGATGGGTTTTAAGTCCATCAAAACTTAATTAAATGATTAAAAAGTTTAAATATCCTTAAAACTGGTTTTTCCACTTAAAAGATCGCTTAAAATGGTGTAAACATTTTTAAGGGGTACTCTAACCTGTTCAAGGCTGTCCCTATTTCTTATGGTTACCCTCTTGTCTTCAAGGGTTTCATGGTCCACTGTAACTGCAAATGGAACACCAATCTCATCTGATCTTGCATACCTCCTTCCAATGGTACCGGAAGCATCGTACTCTGATATTATGCCCTTCACACGTAGATCATCGCTAATTTTATATGCAATTTCAAGGAGTTCATCCTTGTTCACGAGGGGGAAGACACTGACACTTACAGGTGCAACATCCTCTGGAAGCTTCAGATAAGTTCTTTCTTCATCCTCTGTGAATGAGTGCAGAAGTACTGAGTAAAGTATCCTGTCTATACCGAATGATGGTTCAATAACGTGTGGAAATATCTTTTCACCCCTTATGGTTTCATCCTTCTCCTCAAAACTCACAAGATCCGCGGGTAGATCATATTCCTTACCCTCAACCTCCACCTTGAAAACTCCCTCAGCTTCAAAGGCCTCTTTGATAATGGATGCATCAGTTTCGTCCAGAACTGCCTTGATCTTGGGGGAATCGCCCTTGAAGAGTGGTCCGAACTTTTTCATATCAGGTTTTGCAACAACCTTCTTCATGGTTTTAGGTTCGTCATATTCAATAAAAACTCTCATATCCTCGTTACTGTACTTGCTGTGGGATCTAAGGTCAAAATCGGTTCTGTCAGCTATTCCTATTATTTCAACCCAGCCGAAGCGGTCTGTTTGAATCTCAACATCCCAGCAGTCAATTGCGTAGTGGGCCATCTCAGTTGGAAGGTGCTGCCTGAACCGCATAACCTCATCTGGAATTCCAAGTTCAGACAGGAACCTTTCAGCAAGACATAACTGGTAGGCATGCATCTGGCTGGACACAAGACCAGTTTCAACAGCGTCACCTGCAGTTACCTTAACAGGGTCTTCTCCTGCCATCTGATTCTCTGCGGAGTAGAGTGTGAGTTCCTGGTCTGCAACTTCACTGAATCTGGGGTGACCTTTGTTGGAGGGATCAACGAATATTTCCGCTTCTGCCTGTGTGAACTCTCTGAGCCTTATAACTCCTTGACGTGGTGATATTTCGTTCCTGTAGGCTTTACCCACCTGAACAACGCCGAAGGGTAGTTTTCCCCTGAAAAAGCGTAGAAGTCTTTTGAAGGGTATGAATATTCCCTGCGCAGTTTCAGGTCTCATGTAGCCTGTTTTTTTACCCTTAGCCCCGATAAGGGTCTGGAACATGAGGTTGTAACTCCAAACATGGCTCAGGTGGCCTCCACATTTTGGGCATGGAATTTTGTTTTCTGAGATTATTTCAGTGAGCTTCTGGTTTTCAAGGCCCTCAACATCCCTTTCTATTGCATCTTCTATGACGTGATCTGCCCGGTAAACCTCCATACAATCCTTACACTCAGTCATGGGGTCTGTGAAGTGGTCCACGTGTCCTGATGCTTTTAGTGCTTCTTCTGGCATTATGGTTGGGGATTCTATTTCATAAAATCCTTCTCTCACCACGTAGTAGCTTCTCCATTTGTTTATGATGTTGTTTTTAAGTATGGCGCCCAGTGGGCCGTAATCAAAGAAACCTGCAACTCCTGAGTATATTTCAAATGAGGACCATATAAATCCCCTTTTCTTGGCGATATTCATAACATCGTTATCAGTCATATCAAATCCTCTCAAATCTCATTTAATTATGTTTGATTTTTAAAATTTTATTTTAAATTAGAATATTTTGAAATTTAATTCATAAGAATTGTTAATTTTAATATTTTAAATAATTAAAAATTTTTTAAACTTTAAACACTGAAATAATCCTTTAAAACTTGGATCCATTTACGATCTCGTAGTCGTGTTTGATCTTACTTGTTTCTGGACGTTTTTGACCCATGTACTTGCTGTCACGGTCCGGATGTCCGTATGGTTTCTCTGAAGGTGATGTCATTGTTTCAAACACTATCTGACAAACCCTCTGACCTGTGTAAAGGGCAACTGGCATTTTGCCTATGTTGGATATTTCAAGGGTTATTCTCCCATGAAAACCTGGATCTATGTATCCTGCTGTAACATGCATGGTTATACCTAGTCTTCCCATTGAGGAACGTCCCTCAACCCTTGCAACAAGGTTATCTGGAAGTTTAACAGTTTCATAGGTTGTTGCAAGTGCAAATTCTCCAGGGTGGATTATGAAAGGCTCACCATCATCTATGTAAAATGATTCCATGTATGAATCAATGTCTGTTTTGTCCATTGGGTCTATACATGGTTTCCTTATTATTCTAAACCCTTTAAACTCATTTCCAATCCTTAAATCAACTGATGATGGTTGTATCTGCCTTTCTGGATTTTCTAAGGGTTCTATAAGAATTTCACCTGTTTCCAGGCACTTTTTTATGTCTCTGTCACTTAAAATGGCCATTTCCTGTCCTCTTTTTTATTGTTTTTTTTATCTTCTTTGATGTTTATCTGTGATAGTTCTTCAACCTTAACTGGTATTCCGCAGCTGTTACCAACACCCACAACCAGCACTTTGGAACCTTCAGAAGATTGTAAAATTGCATTTTCAACCACTGAAACAGCTTTTTGGGATGATTCAAAAATTTCATTGGTCATCTGGGATATTGCCTCTTCAGGACTCATCTTAACGATAACAGCATCAACATGAAGGTCCGATTTAACAAGCTCTTCCTCGATGAGCCATTTATCAACACCAGGGCCACCGATAACAACACCTATGCCCTCTGCAACTGTCCCTGTTTTTTCTCCTTCAAGTTTGACTGCAGCATCAACCGTTATAATGCGTTTAATATTTTTTTCATTGATAATTGAGGTTACAACTTTCCCAACTTTCCCCACCCTCGCACCTGGACCTTGTGCACGTGCTATGATGAGTTCACGTCCCTTGAAGTCCTTCTCTGCAACCACCATTTCCCCTACTTCATGAATATCTGCATCTTCAACATCTTCCAGGAGTTTACCTGCAACAATGGGTCCAATCCCATCTCCAACGGGTTTGCCCTCAGAAAATGCATGCATTCCATCGAACTGAGCTTTGACAGTTCTCATTATCATTGGAAGGCTCATCTGGAGCATCAAAAGTATCTGGATGTTTCCAGTTTTCTTTGCAAGTTCCAGGTTATGGCGGACCATTTTTGCAACTCCATTTATACCAAGGGTTGCCTTAATTGTCATTATTATGTTTGAACTCCACTCTTCATCGGCTTCCGGTGCTAGGGTACTGGACATATGTTTGAACCTGTCCTCACTGAGATCGAGTATCTTTTCGAACTTTCGAACAATTCCGTTTGGGTCAAGCTCCACAGGTGTGATAACAAAGAACTCAAGAAAATTATCCAGAGCTGCCTCTGGATCTTCTTCTGGATTTCCCTTTTCATTGCAGAGCTTGATGAGAACTTTTTTTGATTCTTCAACCATTCCCTCAACTTCCACTGTGAAGTTGGAGATCCTGGACATTGCACGCATCCTCAAAAATGAGGGCAGCATGAGTATCAGGAGGAGGAAGACTATAAATCCAATGATGTATATGGGATTGATACCGAAGAACATTCTCAGGCCACCTTAACGTGTTTAATCATTAACCTATCTTTTTTATTAGTAACTCAATCGAATATTTTTTAAAAACTATTTTGCTTAAATTAAGTTATCTTACTCCTTTTAAATTTAAGTTATCTTAATCCTTTTAAATAGATTCAGTTTATTTCTCTACCAATCTTCCATTTATTCTTCGAAGAGTACCTTTCAATGTATGTGCTTCCCTTCCAGATATAAAAGCTCTGCCAATAATTCTGCGAAACACAAGGGATGCATTTTTACATTTGTGTTCTGGATATCCCAGTTTTTTAACGATCTCATCCATGGATTGTATGAGTCCTTCCTTCTCATCTTTAGATGCTTCTTCAAGTTCTTCAACAGGGTAACTTTTCTTCTTTTTGAATATCTCGTAGAACACGATTGCAGCGGCATGGGTTATGTTCATTATTGGATAGTTCTCATGGGTTGGAATTGTAACAACAACATCGCAGAGTTCTATCTCATCATTTGAAAGCCCGTTACCTTCCCTTCCAAAGAGCAGGGCCATTTTACCGGTAACGTTGAGATTTTCTGCAAATTTGTCAGGAGTTACAGCTATCCTCTGAATGTTGTAGCTCCCCCCGGCTTCCCCAGTTGTTCCCACTGTAAAATCTATTCCCTCACTTTCAAGGAATTGTGGGAGTGAATCGTAGACCCTGGCGTTTCTCACAACTTCCCTTGCATGCATGGCCTGGTAATAGGATTCATTTTCCAGCTGGCATGGATTTATCAGTACCAGATCTGAAAGTCCGAAGTTCTTCATGGTTCGTGCAAGAAAACCTATGTTTCCTGGAGATTCAGGCTCCACAAAAACTACGTATATCATTTTGTTTATCAGCTCTTGTTATAACTGTCTTTTTTTGTTAATGATTTATTTGTGTTAATTTTCAATTTATTATAATTTGTAAGCTCTCTCTAAAAGTTTTAACAGATTTAAAACCTCTATACTTCCAAGACCCTCTGCTTCAAGCGAATCCCGTATGTTGTACTCACAGAAGGGACATATTGTAACAACTGCATCCACATCAAGGTCTTCAACCATATGGGCCTTCTTCTTACCCAGTCCCGCTGCTATTTCAGGTTTTCCAGAGCGCACTCCACCACCTGCACCGCAGCACTGGTTTGGACTTTCCATCTCCACAAATTCAACACCTTTGATTCTACTGAGTATTGATCTGGGTTCTTCACGTATACCCTGACCCCTTGCAAGGTGGCATGGGTCATGGTAGGTAACCTTCATGTCAAGGGGTTTCATATCCTCTGTGTTGAGATTATCCACCAGAACCTCGCTTATGTCCTTAACGTTGAGATTGGCACCGTAACGGGGGTAATCATTTTTAAGGGTGGAACCACAGCCTGCACAAACAGTTATGATGGTGTCGTAATCTTTAAGAGCCTCGTAGTTTTGCTTTACAGCATCCTCTATGATATCTGTCTGCCCGGTTCTTATAAGGGGTGAACCACAGCATATCTGATTTGCTGGAACTTCTGCATCAATTCCATGCTTTTTAAGGACATTGAGAAGTGCCACTCCAATTTCAGGCAGCTTGTAATCAACCATGCACCCTGTGAAAACAGCTACTCTGGGCTTTTCAGGAGATTTATCTGCACTTTTTAATACTTTTTTAGTTGAAGCAGCTTTTATGAATCCTTCAGCAAATTTTCCCTCACCTGAGGGTTCAACTGATCTTCCAGTCCTTTTTATTGACTTCCAGATTTCCCTGTGGGCTGGAAGTGGACCTATATCCTCATTGTAGGCTATTTCCCTTAATTTTTCAATGGCCCCTCCAAAGGTGTTTATCTCCTTTGGACAAACCTCAACGCATTTAGAACAGGAGGTGCAGCAGTAGAGACCATCCTTAATTCCTTCACCTGCACGTTCACCGCAGTCACGAGGGTCCAGGGCAAATTTTGATAGGTAACGCATGAAGTAGGGTCCTGCAAACTCTTTGGTTTCCTTAACAACTGGGCATGCTGAAATACAGGAGTAACATTCGATGCAGCTTCTGATCTTCTTCGTATCTGCATATTCACCGGGATCCATGACTGCAGGACATTCCCCAATTTCACATCCACTTTCAAGGAAGAGTCCCATCTTTGCTGTTTTCTCATCGAGAGCTGTTCTGTCAACAACAAGATCCTTCAGGACTGGAAAATCCAGGGGCTCCAGTACGTCTCCATCTTCTATTTCAGATTTACATGCAAGTGCAACTTCTCCGTTTACCTTAATTGCACATGAACCACACTGCCCTGCACGACAGGAATATCTGTAGGCAAGATCTGCATTGTGCTCCTCATTTATATAATTCAGAGCATCTAAAACCTTCATTTTATCCTTTTTAGGGACATCGTAGGTTTCAAAATGTGCTTTGCTGTCTTTTTCAGGATCATATCTTAGAACTTTAATTTTTATCATTTCTATCTCCGAGTTACGTTTAAAAAAGATTTATGATAAGGATTCACAAATTTTTTTTGTGCTTTTCCTTGATTATATCTATTTGCATCAATCCATAACCATTACATTCTTCAATGGATTCAGGAAAATTATCTTTCATGCTAGATTAACATGTGACAGTAAATTATTGGTGTTATATATTATATAAAATTTTTAAAAAGAACCCTTAAAACTGGGCTAAAAAAACTAATTGAAGTGACCCCTTGAAATTGATTCAGAAAAATTAAGACAGAAATTGGAAGCAAAATATTAGGGTATCTAATTTTTGGCAACGTCTATGAATCTTTCACGTATCAATATCCAGTATATGGAAAGTTCATCCTCAAACTCCCTGTAATCTCCAAATTTCTGGGATACAAGGTTCCAAAATCTTTTGTTATGCCCCATTTCAACGAGATGTGCTACTTCATGAAAAACAACGTATTCTATGAGTTCATCTGGAAGGTGGATCATGTAACGGTTTATGTTAATGTTTCCTGTGGAACTGCAGCTACCCCAGCGCGATTTCATCTTCCTGAAACGTACAACCTCAAAATCAACCTTCAAGTAATTTGCAAATTCATGAACCAGATCATTGACAAGGTATCTAAACTCTTCATCAGTTCTTTCAAGGTTTAAGCTGCGATTCCTGGCTTTCTGCCTGGAACTTTCAAGCCTGCACAAACGGTCATAGATCCATTTTTTATGCTTCTCAACAAGCCTGTCTACTCCATCATAACCCTCTGGAACTATTACCTTCAAAAAACCTGTTTTAATTTCCAAACGTGGGTACTTAACCTTCCGTGGGATTACCTCATACTCAACATCCAGATCATTTATCCGGGTTTTTTTCATTCTCTCCATGCTTCATCCTTTATACTTCATTATTTTCTTCTTCATTATGAAATAGGGGGAGTAACTATAAAAAATTTTAATTGTAGATAGGTACAATCTAATAGAAATAGGACATTAAATACCATCTAATAAAAATATTAAACCATTCAATGATTTACATACATTTTAATAATTGTTCAATAAGTCAAAGGAGATTCTTATGAAGATAAAAGAAGTTTTAACCGGAGAAGAGAACGATAAACTGTTTCTCCTTGGAAACGATGCTGCCGTTCGAGGAGCATTAGAGGCAGGCGTTGCAGTTGCATCCACATACCCTGGAACACCTTCATCAGAGATAGGTGACGTGCTTTCCAAGATAGCAGATGAAGCAGGATTGTACTTTGAATTCTCAACCAACGAAAAAGTGGCACTTGAAGTTTCTGCAGCTGCTGCAGCTTCTGGATTAAGATCATTCACCTTCATGAAACACGTGGGGGTTAACGTTGCAGCAGATTCCCTTATGAGTGCAGTTTACACAGGTGTTAACGGGGGTATGGTGATACTATCTGCAGATGATCCTTCCATGTTCTCATCCCAGAACGAACAGGACAACAGACACTACTCACACCTTGCAAACATGCCCATGATGGAACCATCCAGTCCCCAGGAACTCAAAGACCTCATGAAAGATGCATATGAACTATCAGAGGAATTTCAAATACCTGTGCTCATGCGCACCACAACCAGAATATCCCACATGAGGGGGGTTGTGGAACTCGGACCAAAAACTGAATCACCAAAGAAGGGCTTCTTTAAACGTGACCCCCAACGTTTCGTACCAGTTCCAGTAACTGCAAGGGAGATGCATAGGGAGCTCGTTGAAAAAATGGAAAAAATAGGTGAACTTAGCAACAGATCACCATTGAACAGGATATTCGACAACAATGGGAAGATAGGTGTCGTAACAAGTGGAAGTGCCTTCAACTACGTCATGGATGTTGTAACTGAGGGAAAACTGCCAGTGAACGTTCTGAAAATAACCCTTTCTAATCCATTCCCTGAAAAACTGCTCTTAGAATTCATGGAAGGTCTTGAAAGTGTGCTGGTGGTTGAAGAGGTTGACCCCATTATGGAGAAAGAAGTACTTGCAGCAGTGGGAAAACATGGCCTGAAACTTCAGGTTCATGGGAAACTCGATGCCACACTCCCTATGATCTACGAGTACAGTCCAGATATAGTGTTTGAAGGATTGGGAAAGGTCACAGGCACTCTACTGACCAAAAAAATTGTGGAATCAAGGGATTTGCCCCTTCCAACCCGCCCACCAACACTCTGCCCTGGCTGTCCACACCGTGCTGCATACCATTCAGTCCGAAGAGCAGCTAAAAACCTTGAAATCGAAAACATCATCCACCCCAGTGATATTGGTTGCTACACACTGGGAATAGACTCCCCCTATGATGCAGCAGACTACCTCCTGTCAATGGGTTCCAGCATAGGAACAAGCTGTGGATTCTCAAAGGCAACAAATCAGAGTATAGTGAGCTTCATAGGAGATTCAACATTTTTCCATGCAGGAATACCAGCCCTCATAAATGCAGTTCACAATAAAAACAGATTCGTACTGGTTATACTTGACAACAGAACTACAGCAATGACTGGAGGTCAGCCCAACCCTGGACTGCCTGTTGATGGAATGGGATACAAGGCACCTGAAGTTTCAATTGAGAACCTAGTCCAGGCAGCTGGTGTTAAATTTTTAGAAACAATAAACCCCCTGAACGTGAAAAAATCCCAGGAAACATTTGAAAAAGCACTGGAATACGATGGGGTGGCAGTTGTTGTATCAAGGTACCCCTGCATGCTCATCAAAGACAGGAAAAGACCTAAAAGCGATGCTGTGATTGATGTCAAGCAGGATAAATGTGACAAATGCTTAGTTTGCCTTGAAGAACTAGCATGCCCTGCAATTTACGCGAAAAAGGATGAATCTATTCACATAGACCCAATGCTCTGCAGAAAATGTAATGTATGTGTGCAGATATGTCCTGAAAGGGCCATAGGTGTTAAGAAGTAAATTTCAATGAACTGAACATTTTTTTAGGAAAACTCACTTTTGGAACACTAAAAATTTCCTTAAATTTTTCCTAAAATTTTCCCAATCAAATCAAGCTCAACAAAAATTAGCTTAAATAATAATAATCAATGAAAATTTTACAGTAATTGAACTTATACTAAATGATTTAAAGATTTAATAGAGGAGATCAAGGATGAAACCCTATAATATTTATATTTCAGGTGTAGGTGGTCAGGGAATAATTAAAACCTCCACTGTTATTGGAGAAGCAGCAATGAAAAGCAACATAAATGTTGTAATGAGCGAAATACACGGCATGGCTCAGAGGGGAGGGGTGGTGTCCACGGAACTGAAAATCGGTGATGCCTACAGCCCAATAATCAATGAGGGCACAGCAAATCTTTTACTGGCATTTGAGCCCCTTGAAGCATTAAGGGCCCTTCCAAAACTCAACAAAAAAACCATTGTAGTTGTTAACACATCCCCAATTTATCCGTCCAACCTAAGGCAGAGCCAGGTACCCTACCCCGATGTTGATGTCATCATGGACGAACTGAAATCCAAAACAGGAGAAGTATTTGCAATGGATGCTGAAACTATTGCAAAAAACGCAGGACACATACTATCCCTTAACATGGTCATGCTGGGAGGTGCAGCAGCAGTTGAAGGATTCCCATTAAATAAAGAGTTGATACTTGACTCAATGCGGTCTAACCTGCCTGAAAAGAGTATACCCATCAACATGAAAGCCTTTGAGGAAGGGTTTAGGATTTGTTCGGCTAAGTAAGATGTCCTCTTTCCATATCATGAATATGAATTTGATTGGCAGAGGATTGAATATTAAAAACAGCAAGGTACAATAAAATAAATAAAATCAGAGGCTGTAAACCTCTTCAGCTGTCAGAACATCTGCACCACCAGCTTTCAACACCTCAATTCCAGCGTCGATATCTTCAGGGTGCAGGATAACTATTGCCCTGTTTTTATTCTGCTCAACGAAGGCGTAGAGGTAGTCCAGGTTTATGCTGGACTTGTCCAGTATTCCAAGGATCTTGTTGAGGCCTCCAGGCTGGTCAGGTATTCCCACAGCTATCACTTCACCTATCTTTATAAGAAAACCCTTCTCTTCAAGGACTTCACGCGCCCTATCAGGTTCAGGTACTATCAACCTTAAAATTCCGAATTCTGATGTGTCTGCAATTGAAAGTGCCCTTAAATTGACCCCTGCTTTTTCAAGCACATCCAGTGCATTCCACATTCTACCCTTTCTGTTCTCAAGAAATATGGACAACTGTTTTAACTTCATTTTATCACCATCTAATGATTATTTACAGTTAATTTTTTTTTTGCTTAACGTAAATTAACGTGAATGCAATTTACAGTACATTTTGTTACAAAATATTGATATGCTATTAAATACCAACGTCTCGTTTATCAATAACCCTTACAGCTTTTCCCAGACTTCTGGGAAGGGTTCTAGGTTCCACAAGAGTTACATTAACCCTGAGGCCTATTTCACTGTGAACCAGTTCTTCGATCTTCTTCTTGATCCCAACGAGTTCCTTGACTTCATCTGAAAAGAGTTCTGGTGATGCTTCAACCTGTATCTCCAGTTCATCCAGGTGTCCTGGACGTGTAACAATGATCTGGTAGTGGGGTTCCAGGCCATCGATCTTCAGGAGAGCCTTCTCTATCTGGGATGGGAATATTGAAACACCCCTTATCTTCATCATATCATCCGAACGCCCCGTGATCCTCTCAATCCTTACAAGGGTTCTTCCACACTCACATTTGCCCCTTTTAAGTCGTGTTATGTCCTTTGTACGGAAGCGCAGAAGTGGCATTCCCTCACGGGTTAAGGTTGTCAGTACCAGTTCCCCCTTCTCACCATCTGGCAAGTTTTCGTGGGTTTTGGGATCTATGATCTCGGGGTAGAAATGATCCTCAAATATGTGCAGACCATCCTTAACATGACACTCAAGGCCAATACCAGGACCCATTATCTCTGTAAGGCCGTAGATATTGTATGCGGGTACATGAAACTTTGATTCTAACTTTTCACGCATCTCCTGAGTCCATCCTTCAGCCCCAAATCCAACAACCTTAAGATCAAGGTCTTCCATGTCTATGTTTTCATCTGCAAATTCTTCTGCAAGGTACAACCCATAGGAAGGTGTTACTATGAGGACTGTTGTTCCGAAGTCCTGCATTATCTCCATCTGCCTCTTGGTCTGACCTGTTGATATGGGTATTACAGTTGCCCCGATCTTCTGTGCACCGTAGTGAACACCGAAACCTCCGGTGAAAAGACCGTAACCATGGGTGTTCTGGATAACATCATCCTCTGTAACCCCAACCATGGTCAAACCCCTTGCCATACATTCACTCCATATTTCAAGGTCTCCCTTTGTGTAACCTGACACTGTGGGTTTTCCTGTTGTTCCAGAGGATGTGTGGAGTTCCACTATTTCCCTGCGCGGAACTGCAAACATTCCAAAGGGATAAGCTTCCCTCAGATCTGTTTTAGTGGTGAATGGGATCTTTTCTATGTCTTTCAGGCTTTGGATGTCCTCTGGTTTAACTCCTGCATCATTGAACAGTTTTTTGTAGTAGGGCACATTTTCATAGGCCACTTTAACGATACTCTGTAATCTTTCAAGCTGTAGTTTTTCCCTGTCCTCCTGGGACATACATTCTTTTTCTTCGTTCCAGATCATTTTATCCCCTGAACATGCTTCCTGTAGTGAGAGCCATCATTAAATCCTTTAAAATCTTTTAAATATGCTCTTCACAATGTGAATTTTTTTTTATGAACTTCAATTCAATGCACTTAATAATTGAAGTTTAAAGAACTATCTTTTTTTTAATATGATTTATAGGTTTTATATGTTTCTTTTATAGAAACATTTTGAATAAAAAAGGGTATGGAAATGAAGGTATATTTGCCTTGTGGTTTGTGTGGGGAACATGCCCTTGAAAGAACTTGATTCACACCTAAAAAATAAATTTTATGAACTTATTTTGTGGGGATATAAAAAATTTTTTTACAATTAAAAAAATCAAAAACAACAATTACACTGGGGAGTTTTACAATGATCTTAACATGATGATGGAAGAACAAGGAACTTAAATCCCCTAAAAATGATATTGAATTGCAGAGTATAAAATGAATAGAATTAAAACCCATAATTTCAGCTTAAATCCTTAATAAGTCACTTAAATCCTTAATAAGTCATTTTAAGGGTATTTTTAAATGTTAAAGATAGGTGTTTGAGGGGGGATTGAGGTTAGGGACTACAATATTGGGAAGATTGGGGCTTTCCCGGTAATGTTAATTTGGTTATCCCCCTCACAAACGTTTCTTTTTATGATAAAGGAGATATAAAAGCGTTTACCAGAATCACACCCAAATCTATACCAACTCTCCCATAATTTCCACCTTTTTTTTTAAAATGAGCCATTTTTTATACAACTCACTTTTTCATGGTTTCATATGGGCTTCCAGTTCCTTGAAGTTCTCATTTAGGATCAGCATAAAAAAAGACTGTACAAAAATTAATTAAAAGAGTTTTTATATGGAGATCAACATTAATAAGGATTAAACATTATAGATTTGTAGAATTTCAGTGAATCGATCCATCCTACAATAAAAACTTGGAAGTCTAAAAACTTGAATAAACATCTAATTTTTGCAAGTTTTTGACGTAAACTTATAATATTTAGATTATAACAGGTTATCAATTTGATCAAGTCTTTTTGATGGATTTACCTAAAAATAAAAAAAGATGATGAGGTTAAACTATGGACATATTGATATTTAGTGTTGTTGTTTTGATATACCTCCTCATGGTGGGATACGTTGGATACGTCGCCTGGAAACGAACCAACAGTTCTGAGGACTACATGGTTGCAGGTAGAGACACCCACCCCTACATCATGGCTTTAAGCTACGGTGCCACTTTCATAAGTACAGCGGCAATTGTAGGTTTTGGAGGTGTTGCAGGCCAGTTTGGAATGGGAATTCTGTGGCTTGTATTCTTGAACATTTTAGTAGGTATATTTATAGCATTCGTATTGTTTGGAAAACGTACAAGAAAGATGGGACAAAAAATGGGTGCATTGACGTTCCCAGAATTTTTAGCCCGAAGATTTGACAGTAAATTCATCCAGTACTTCAGCGGACTTATTATATTCGGTGCAATGCCACTCTATGCATCGGTAGTTCTCATAGGGGCCGCAAGGTTTATGCAGACAACCCTGTCAATGAACTTCAACATTGCACTCATTATACTGGCATCCATCATTGCAATTTACGTTATCTTAGGTGGTATAAAGGGTGTTATGTACACAGATGCTCTCCAGGGAACCATAATGTTCGTTGGAATGCTTATCTTACTGGGATTTATTTACTGGACCCTTGGAGGGGTTACAGCAGCCCACCAGGCCCTTACCAACATGGCCTATCTCATGCCTCAGGAGATGGTGGCAATGGGAGCAACAGGGTGGACTTCATCCCCAGTACTTGGAAGCGCCTGGTGGTGGACCCTTGTATCCAGTATAATACTGGGTGTGGGAATAGGTGCCCTTGCCCAACCCCAGCTTGCAGTGAGGTTCATGACAGTTAAGTCCAGTAAGGAGCTCAACAGGGCAGTGCTCATGGGGGGGCTTTTCATATTCGTTATGACATTCACAGCATATGTTGTAGGTTCACTTTCCAATGTTTACTTCTTCCAGCACCTTGGAAAGATTGCAGTTGATGTTGCAGGGGGAAACGTGGACTCCATAATACCCATATTCATAAAAATGGCAATGCCTGAATGGTTCGCATACCTGTTCATGCTCACACTCCTTGCAGCAGCCATGTCCACAATAAGTGCCCAGTTCCATGTTCAGGGAACAGCAATAGGTAGGGATGTTTACGAAACCCTGAAGGGTAACAAAGGCCAGAGATCTGTTCTCATAACCCGTATGGGAATTCTGGTTGCTGTTGTCATTGCAGTGATCGTGGCCTACCTCCTCCCAGGAAGTGTGGTTGCCCAGGGAACATCCATATTCTTTGGACTCTGTGCATCAGCTTTCCTGCCAATGTTCGTATGCGCACTCTTCTGGAAACGTGCAACCAAACCCGGAGCAATAGCAGGACTTCTAACAGGAACATTCATGAGCCTGTTCTGGCTGGTTTTCATGCACAAGAAGGAAGCTGCAGGTCTTGGAATATGTAAATGGCTCACAGGAAGCAGTGTACTTGTAACAACCATGCCTTGGCCGGTTGTAGACCCCCTAGTTGTTGCCCTGCCACTGGCATTTATCGTGACAATCGCTGTGAGCTTACTGACCAAACCTCCTGAAAAAGAGGTTCTTGAAAGCTGTTTTGGGGAAACGAGTTCAAAATAGGATTTAAAATGGCTTTTATTTCCCTAAAACCTTTTCATATTTTTTTTATATAGTTCCCTCTTTTTTTTTAGTTTATTTTACTGATGCTGACATTTCAGTTCAACGAAAATAATCATTTAATAGTTTTATTTTAAATTTTAAATAAAAGTAATTAGATTAGGTTTATTAATAAAATCCACTTTATATTTTCTTTTAAATCCTTTTTAGGGCAGGTTATTGGGAATTAAATCCTTTTAAAATCATTTTTTTTCAATATTTTATTGATATGATGTAGAAAATCATATAGAATAGTTTAAGCTGTGTGAAGTAGATAACATTGGAAATAAAGTTCTCGTTATTAAAGATAGTTATTAAAGATAATTTCTCGTTATTAAAGATATTTTATGGTTAAACCAGATTAAGGGATGTAAAATATGAAAATAGTACCATTTCCATTAAAAAAAAGTTCAAGCAAAGGATGGAAGGATGTTTTCAGCAATCCAAGACCAGTTACAGTGGAAAGTTTTAAAACAGGAACTGTAACTCTGAATATGAGGGGAACACTGAATCCTAAACATCCAAATGCAGGTCATATTGAGGATGAAGACCTGGAAGTCCCGATAATGGCCCATCTTGTGCACCATGATGATTTTGGAGATTATCTCCTTGATACTGGGCTTGATGCGTCTTACTGTAACGATCCAAGGGGTAATGTTAAGGGAATCTTTTCATGGATCTTCACAGACGAGTTCCAACAGGAAAAAGATGAAAACATAGCTTATCATCTGAATAAAAGGGGAATAAAACTTGAAGGAGTATTTTTAAGCCATTTGCACTCGGACCACATGGCCGGGATAAGGGAGTTACCCCATGATATTCAGTACGTGATTGGTAAGGGTGAAAAATGCCTGGAATCCAAGCCATTTCACTACGGAGGTTACTTCAAGGGCCTTGAAGCTATTCATGAAATAGATTTTTCTACTGTAGAAACCATGCCTCCACTGGGGCCATCTGCTGATTTACTGGGCGACGGATCCCTCTGGGCCATCCACACACCTGGCCACACCAAGGGGCACATGTCATTTCTGGTTAACGGCTTAGGAGGACCTTTACTCCTAACCATTGATGTCTGCTTCATCAGGGAAAACCTGGAACGTGGTGTTGCACCCTCAAGTTACACCTGGAACGTTGAGATGGCCCAGAAGAGTCTGGATAATATTCTGGAGTTTTTGAGGGAGTACCCTCAGGTCAGGGTTATTTGTGGGCATGAAAAACCATAAATCTATATATAAAATGAGTGTTGTATAAAAATGGCAAGTTTATGGAAATTTTATGGAGGGTAGTATCCATCATTTTCCTTTTTATACTTGAGCCATGCATACAACATATGGTCATCAATTGTGTACTTCTTATTAGAATGTGAGAGTATCCCCTTATTTTTAAGTACATTCACATATTTTGCAAGTGTCCTATTGGAAAATTCTACTTCACTCAGCAACTCACTCCAAGTTGAGGGTCCCTTTTCAATGATGGTTGTGATAATGTCCTTTTCCTTTTCTGAAAGTGTGGCCCATATGGATGTCCACATAATGGCGATCTGCTCAATTTTTTCATAGAATGTCTGAATAATCATATCTTCATCGTACTTCACACTTCCAGACATGGTATTACAGAAGCTGTTTATGTAGGCAGGATATCCTCTTGTACACTTGTAAAATCTATCTAACCCACTTTCAGTAAATTCTATTTCAGATACTTTCTCCTTTAAATAACCCTCAGTTTCTTCTCTTTTAAAGGGTTCAATGTTGTATTGAGTCATCCTACCACCAAAGGCACCATTTATCCCATTGATTTTCTCAACTATGTCACTGGATGAAGATGTTGATCCTGTGAAGATATAACTTACATTGTCCTGTTCCTGGGTGTAACTTCTGAACATCCAGAAAAATGCTTCCGGGGACTTTAATTCTCCTATAAATTGGAATTCATCTATAACTATCACAAAACCTTTTATTTTTCCATCTGAGAGTTCAACTACTCTTTGGGGGAATTCGATTACAAATTTACTCAATTTTTCATAGTCATCCTTAACATCGGGAATCGCTATTCCCATAAGAGCACCAGCTTCTTTAAAATCGAAGCTTTTTTGTCTAACTTTTCTTAAAACATCCTTAACAATTTCGTAGGTTTTTGTTAGATCATCCATATGTTCCCTTGTTGCTTCATTCATAGCTTCTAAGAGATTATGCATTATCAATTCCTCTGTGAGTTTGCCCTTTTGAACACCAAATATTTTGGATACGTCTACGTATACTGTAAGTATGTTACTAGGCAATTCACTTAGCAACTTCTTCAATAAAAAGGACTTACCTACTCCTCTACGTCCCGTAACCAGTATTTGATTAGCTACATTATAGTTCAACGTATTTAAGAAAGATTGGAGTGTTATCAAATCTTTTTCGCGATTGTAAAAATATTTATCCAGCTCTGAAGGGATTCCCAGGGGTAAAATTGGCATGGTTTCACCTATTTTTTAGATATATTAATGTAATTTAGTTCACACAACTTTTATAGTTTACTTAATTTCACTAATGTACTTAGGTTAATCATTATTTTTGTTATACTTAATCTCACTACTATACTAAAATACACTAAAATTTTAAGTTTATTTGATTACACTTGTGTTATTGAATACACTGATTGGAACTTAACTGGATTGCATTTGTAATTTTCATTTTATTTGATATAACAACCTAATTTTGCTTTTTATTTGAATCAAAGCAACCATTCAACTCTTTTGAATCTCCTTGATCCCACAAGAGAAAAGTATATAAGCATATACTTATATACTTATGTTCCATGCTGGAGACAGATCATGGTCACGACCCTGAGGTACAGGAGGAACTTGAGGAGCTCTTCAAGGCACTTGCCAACGTTAACAGGCTCCTTTTGATCCATTCTCTGGCTTCAGGTGAAATTGAAAAGGTCAGTGTAACTGAGATGGCGAATATAATGGGCCTGACACAGCCTGCAGCCTCACAGCACCTTAAAGTACTCAAAACAGTTAAGATCCTCCATGCAGAAAAGGAAGGTAACTACATTTACTACACATTCAATAAACGTGCCCTGTTAAAGCACAAAAAAAATATCGATTTTTTATTCAGTTGTGCCTTAGCAAAGTGCGATCAATTCAAATAAAATTATGAACAGGGATATAAACCCAAAACGGAACTTAAAAACCAGGCTAAAATGCCGCATATGTGCCCTTGGGTGATAATATGAAAGAAACGAATTTCAATGAAGAATTAGCTGTAGTGGTCATACCAGATGTTCCACTACTACCTGAAACCAACATCAACCTCAAAGTTGGTAAAGAAGCTGGAAGCGAAATCTACACCCGTGTTAAAGACGATGATTTCCACGGTATAGCTTTAGCTCTTAAACAAATGAATCCTGAAGGATTCCCTGAAGAATCTGATTTCTACAGGATAGGAACCATCATCCACATCCAAAACGTCAAGGAAATGAAGGACTTCTACCAGATCAAAGCCGAGATCAAGGAAAGGGTGGAAGTGGAAGATTTCATTGCTGACGGTGATAATTACAGGGCAAACTACAGCTTCTTGCCCGACATCATAGATCTGGAGCCTTTTGACCAGGAAGAAATGCTCATGAACATCCAGAACCTGGTAGAAGAGATAAGTGAGAACTTCAAGGGATCAGAAGCTTACCTCAAACAGGTCCATGAATTAAATGATTTAACGAAGGTCATGGCCTACGTGTTCCCATACATGAGGCTTTCAATTGCGGAAAAACAGGAATTACTTGAAATGCGCTCCCTCAGAGAGAGGAGTTTGAAGTTCCTTGAGTTACTCGTTGACCAGAAGGAATCCATCAAGTTCCACATGGAAATGGGAGCCAGACTCAACGAGGAGATGAACAAAAAACACAGGGAAACAATGCTCAAAGAGCAGCTAAAAGCCATACAAGATGAGCTGAGTGATTCTGAAGGACACTACGGCAACAAGGATTACAGAACGCTCATAGAAGAATCCCAGATGCCAGATGAGGTAAGGGAGGTTGCACTTGATGAGGTTAACAAACTCGAGAGAGGGGGTTCCAACAACTCTGAGGAAAACGTTATCAGAAACTACCTGGATCTTTTGACCAGCCTACCATGGGGACCAAGTGAAACCAGGGATATAGATATTGAAGCTGCAAGGAAGTTACTTGATGAACAGCACTACGGCCTTGACAAAGTCAAAGACCGCATAATTCAGCACCTCACAGTCATGAAATTGAAACAGAACAAACAGGGTTCAATACTCCTGCTTGTGGGTCCACCTGGAACAGGTAAAACAAGTCTTGGAAAAAGTATAGCAGAAGCCCTGGGCCGTGAATACGTCAGGATAAGTCTGGGAGGTGTCAGGGATGAATCAGAGATCAGGGGTCACAGAAGAACCTACCTTGGAGCATTACCAGGTAGGATCATCAATGGAATGAAACGTGCAGGAACCAGAAACCCTGTGTTCATCCTTGATGAGGTGGATAAACTCATGGCATCTGTAAACGGCGACCCAGAAAGTGCCCTCCTCGAGGTGCTTGACCCAGAGCAGAACGACACCTTTTCAGACCACTACCTTGACGTGCCCTACGACCTTTCAGATGTGTTCTTCATAGCCACCGCAAATTCACTCAGGGACATTTCAGGACCCCTACGTGACCGTATGGAGATCATCCAGATCGGCAGCTACACCAGTCATGAAAAGTTCAGAATAGGAAAGGACCACCTCATAGCAGATGTGCTTGAAGACAACGGCCTGGATGAAACCAAACTCCAGATCCAAGACGAAGCCCTGAAAACCCTCATAGAAAACTACACAAGAGAAGCAGGTGTCAGGGGACTTAAACGTCAGCTTGCAACAGTTGCCAGGGTTGCATCAGAAAAAATCGTCCTCGGAAAGGTTGAATTACCCTACGTGGTCAGGGAGGACATGCTCTACGACATGCTGGGCCATGAACTCATCCAGATAAACAGGGTTGGTGAAAACAACCCTCCAGGAGTTGTAACTGGACTGGCATGGACACCTGTGGGTGGGGACATACTCTTCATTGAAGGAGCTTTCATGCCAGGAACAGGTAAATTAACCCTTACAGGTCAGCTTGGTGATGTTATGAAGGAATCTGCAAAGATATCCCAGAGCCTCATCCGTTCAAGAATGGCTTTCAGCCTCAAGAACATGGAGTTCGATAAGAAGGACCTGCACATACACGTTCCTTCAGGTGCAATTCCAAAGGACGGACCATCTGCAGGAGTGGGACTTTTAACCACAATTGCATCCCTTGTAACAGGTCAGGCAGTTGACTCTGAACTGGCAATGACAGGTGAAATATCCCTCAGAGGTGCAGTGCTGCCTGTTGGAGGTATCAAGGAGAAGGTTCTTGCAGCACACCGTGCAGGAATCAAAAGGGTTATACTGCCAAAGGAAAATGCAAAGGACCTTGATGATGTTCCAGATGATGTTAAAGCAGAACTGGAGTTCATAACAGTGGAAACAGTTGAAGACGTTATAAAGGAAACCATTGGTATAGAACTCCCAAAACCAGTGTTAATGGATATTAATACAGATTCACTGGCTGGTGGGGCAGGGGCTTAATCCTGGAACATAAATGAGAAATTCATTCAATCTAAACTTCCTTTTGGATTGGAAGATTTCTCAATTTATTTCTTTTTAAGATTTATTTTTGAAAAATAAGATTATTTAATTCTTCAATATCTATTTAAACCTTAAACTTCTATTTAAACCTTAAAATCATATTTAAACCTTAAAATTCTTTTATTTAACTAAAAATTTACATTTATTATTTAAAAAAATTTTTATATTTATTAGATTTTTATTTTTATCAGTATGCCTTTAAAAAAATTTTAAAAAAAAGATTTTAATAATTTTCACATCTTTTAAAATGATTTGTTAATATTTATATGTTCCTTTTTTTAAAAATAAAATTTTTAATGGAATTAATCAACTAACCCTTTTGAAGTCAAGGATCACCCTTACCATAGCTGGTTCAGTGTCAATGTCCACGGTTATTGCAGGTCCCTCATCCATGTACATGGAAACTAGAAGAAACTCATCTGATACTTTTTCCCCATCACCTGCAGTTGTGTTTATGATGAAGAGTTCCTCTTCGCTACTTTCAAAGAAATCCACTACCTTGGATGTGTCTGGCCCAAGAACCCTGAGCATGATCATGAGGTGTTCCTCTGTAGAAAAATGGAAATCCTTAACGAACTCGCGAGGAATTATTAAATCTGTTTTAATACCGTCAGTCTCTTTAATGAATGTTACAGCTTCAGATACTCCCACCAAGATAATCACCCTCTTCAGTTTTTTTTTATTCATGAAATTGAATCATTTAATAATTATTTGATTCTTAAGATTAATAAAATTGGATGATGTCAATACCAACCCTGTGACTCAATCATCTAAAAAAAAATGGGGTTAAACCGGATCAGTAGGCATTATCAAACCAGTTTAAAAATGTCATGAAGAATATTTTCACATCTAAGAGGAAGCTCCAGTTCTCAACGTAGTAAATATCATGTTTTATCCTTTCTGCAATGGATGTGTCTCCCCTCCAACCATTAACCTGAGCCCAGCCTGTCATTCCCGGCCTTACGTAGTGTTTGATCATGTACTTGGGAATCTCATCCCTGAACTTCTCTACGAAGTACGGACGTTCTGGTCTGGGACCTATTAAACTCATATCTCCCTTTAATATGTTGAAAAATTGGGGTAGTTCATCGATGTTGGTTTTTCTAATGAAGGAACCGATCCTTGTCTTACGGGGATCTTTATCTGTGCTCCACTGATACTTTTCATCTTTTTCATCCTGAACCTTCATACTCCTGAACTTGTACATGGCAAATAACTTCTTATTATGGCCAACTCTTTCTTGTTTATAAATCACAGGTCCTGGAGAGCTTATTTTTATTAAAATAGCTGTTATGATCAGTATTGGTGATGTTACAATGATCCCTGAAATTGCAACGAAGATATCGAATATCCTCTTGACTGTCTTGTTGGAATATTTCTCAAGGGGCACGTATCTTATGTTTATAACAGGAATATCATCTATCATGTCAAAGTAAGGCTTTGCAGGGCAGTAAATGAAATAATCGGGAATTATCTCAGCTTTCACACCACACCTCTCAAGTGTGTCCACGATACTTTCTATGATCTTGTGATGCCTTGCAGATAATGTTATTATAACCCTGTCAATTTCATTGTTTTTAACTATCTTTTCAACATCGTTTATATTCCCTATAACAGTTGAATCCTGAACTTTATGTCCTTTTTCAAATTTATCATCCAGAAATCCAATTATTTCATACCCTATGTATTTACTTTCCTTAATTTTAACTGCAAATTTCTCGCCAAGTTCTCCTGCCCCTACAACCAGAATATATTTGATGTTGAATCCTTTACATCGGATATACCTTAAGAAAGATCTGAGAACATATCTTTCCCCAATGCAAAATCCACAGCTTAAAATAGCGAAGATGATGAGGAGGTACCTTGAATAATTGATGATGTTAATTAGGTAGAGGGATGTAAGGATAACCAGAAATCCGAGAACATTTCCCTTGATGATCTGTAACGCTTCAGAATCAAAGTTTTTAGTTCTTTGGGGATCGTACAAACCAAATGAATAATAAAGGAAAATGTAGAGTGGTAATATAAGCAAAAGTGAGATCATGTACTGTTTGAAGGACCATATGCCATATCCAGCACCTAGAATATCTGTTTCAAAACGCAGATACCATGCTAAAATTAATGAAAACCCTATCACAGCCATGTCTACAATAATTAGTATGGCGTTGAAAAATCTTTGATTTTCTCTGATCATTTAAAATCACTGTTTTTTTGAGTTTTTCAAGTAATTACCTGAAGAAATTTATGAACCTCTTCAAACAGTACATGCCCCATATTCCAAGATAAGTAATAAATGTTACTGTTTTTGGATAGTTGTTCTTATAATGTTTGTTGTAGAATAGGTGCATTGCCCTATAGAACTCATATATCATCCTTGGTTTTTCTTTTTTGTTGAGACTCCCACCTTTATAATGGATTATCTGAGCATCACTGTAATAGATTATCTTCCAGTTTCCTGCCCTTATACGGTAGCACCAGTCTATGTCCTCCCCGTACATGAAGAAGGTTTCATCCAGAAGACCCACATCCTCTATCGTATTGGATCTGACCATCATGAAAGCCCCCATGATACAATCAACCTCGTAGGTCTCATTTTCATCCAGGTAGGTGAGGTTGTAACGTCCGAAACGTTTGCTCTTTGGGAAAAGCTTTGAAAGACCTGTCATCCTGTAGAATGAAACACCGACCGTTGGAAAACTTCTCCTGCAGGCTTTATCCAGTTTTCCATCTGGAAGAAGAACCCTACAGCCCAGCGCACCTATTCTTTCATCTTTTTCCATGTATTCAATGCATCGCTCCAGGCAGTCATCCACAACCACGGTGTCGGAGTTGAGAAGTAGAACGTATTTTGAATTTATCCCTTTCAAAGCCTGGTTATTTGCATGGGCAAAACCCCTGTTTTCCTTGCTTGAAATGAACCTGATCAATCCCTGTTCTCTTTCCTTTGAAAAGTACTCCTCTAACCTTTCAAGACTGCCGTCACCAGATGCACTGTCCACCAGAAATATCTCATAGCTGAATGGGTGATCTCTCTTTAAAACGGATTCTATGGTTTGTTTGGTTAAATCGTAAGTTTGATAGTTTACCACTATGATGGACAGATCCATTTTAACGCTCCTTTTGGTGGGTATGTCTTTATTGGAAAATCATTAATTAATTGATCCCTATGTTTTTTAATAAGTTTTCCCTGTTATTTTTGATAGTTCCTGTTATTTTTTTAGTTTTAATGAAGGCTTCTTTGAAGAATATTAATGGCTTTGAATATTCTAGAAATCAAAAGGATGAAAATATCTTCAATTTTTTTATCAAAAAGCTGCGTTCATAAAAAAACGAATTTCACAGTATTTTTAATGAGAAGCCATTCAACTTTCACGTAGTTAATCAGGTTATTATTATATTTTATTTTATCTACGTCATGACGGGAGTTAAACCCTTCCTTCAGCCCATCCAGGTAATCCCTTCCATATCCCTTCCTGAGGAAGAAGATGTACTTGATCAGGTATCCTGTAAGGAGGAAGATGAAGTTCAGTGCCAGCTGAGGCCAGGGCATGTTCTTGTAGGGAAGGTAAACGCTGTTCCTTGCAGATATTTTTACCTTGAATGCGTTGTGTTTGCTGCCGCTGGTTCCACTGCTGTGATGGTAAACAACAGCTTCAGGACAGTAAATTGATTTGTAACCGTGGATCCTGGCTCTGTAACTCATATCAACATCCTCGAGGTAGGCGAAGAAGTTCTCATCGAAGTATCCAATTTCCTTTAAGATATTTCTCCTGTAGAGGGCTGCCCCTGCACAGGCACTGAAAACCTCCTTTTTTTCATTGTAAAGGTCGGGGGATCTTCCGTTACCCAACTTTTTTGTCCAGCCCAGAATGGTGTATGCATCACCTGCATCATCCATCACATCTCTGTTTTCAAACTGGATCATCTTCGAGGAAACTGCGAAGATGTTTTCATCAGATTCAATGCACTTTACAAGTTTGGAGATGCAGTTTTCCTCCAGTTCTGTGTCGTTGTTTAAGAGGAACACGTAATCAGTTTTTGAAGCCTGGATTCCCTGGTTGACTGCAGCTGCAAAGCCCAGATTTTCATGGTTTTTGATTAGGGTAAAATTGGGATATTTATCTTTTATATAATCTGCACTTCCATCTTCAGAAGCATTGTCTATTACAATGACTTCTAATGGAATTTCCTGCCTATTTAAAGACTTGAAGCACGGCTTTAGGAAGTGCCTGCCGTTGTAGTTTGGGATAATCACAGTTAATTGCATTGATTCCACCAGGTTCATGATTTATCTGAATGAACCCATTTATCGTAAAGCTCACAAACCTCATCAACAGGGCCCTTTGCCATTAGTTTACCATGTTGGAGCCATATTGCCTTGTTGCAAAAGTTTTTAACCTGTTCCACGGAGTGTGATACAAATAGAAGCGTTACTTCACTATCCATCAGTGATTCCATTTTGTCACGGCTTTTTTCCTGGAATTTTATATCTCCAACAGACAGAACTTCATCCAAAATTAAGATCTCAGGTTTTACACTGGTTGCTATGGAAAAACCGAGTCTTGCTCTCATACCTGAAGAGTAGTTCTTAATAGGAACATCCAGGAACTCCTCTAACTCTGAAAATTCAACTATTTCATCGAATTTACTTTCTATGAACTCTTTGTTGTAACCAAGAAGTGCTCCGTTGAGAAATATGTTTTCTCTGCCAGTGTAATCAGGGTCAAAACCAGCCCCCAACTCAAGTAAAGGAGAGATACGTCCCTTCACTTCTATGCTGCCTTCGGTGGGTTTCATGACTCCTGAGATCAGTTTGAGCAGTGTACTTTTCCCTGCGCCGTTCATTCCAACCAGACCCAATCTGTCCCCCTTTTCAACTTCAAATGAAACATCTTTGAGGGCCCAGAAAGGCTGAAACATGAGTTCTCTCTTAAGAAATTTAATAACGTACTCTTTGAGGTTGTCAACTTTTTCCTGGCTCAAATTGAATTCCATTCCAACGTTTTCAACCTTGATAATAGTTTCTCCCAAATTCCATCACCTTCAATTAAATGTAAAGTATAAATCTGTCCTGATATTTGTAGAACAGTGCGATTCCTATTATAAGGGCAACAACACCAGATACCATTGCGAATAATAAAGTCATTGGATCGTAAGGTGTTCCATATAAAAATACGCTTCTACAGCAGCTTATAACTGCATAAACTGGGTTGTAATACTGTATGAACCTGAAACTTTCAGGAACAATTTCTGCAGGGTAAAATATGGGCATTGACCACATTAAAAGCATGAGTAAAACTCCGTAGAGATGTTCCATGTCCCTGAAGAACACATTTACAGTTGCTAGGATAAGTCCCATTCCTATGGTTAAAAGCAGTAATGCTACAAATGGTAGGGCTGCAAGAAGTATGTAAATAGTGAATGGTGCATTGGTGACTAGCATTACGATGAAGAGAACCACGAGGGACAGTAGGAACGTCACGAAGTTGGATAGAATTGTGGACAGTGAGTACATATACTTCGGCACGTACATTGTTTTTAGTATGGATGAACTACTTTTAATGGAACGCATGGCTCCGTTGGTTCCTCCTGCAAAGAACTGATACACTAAAAGCCCGGTCAGGTAGTACACAGGAAAGTTAGGTATGGCACGTTGAAAAAACGTTGAGAATATTATGGTCAGCACAATCATGCTCAAAAGGGGCTCTAAAAAGCTCCAGAATATTCCTAACACTGACCTTCTGTATTTAATTTTAATGTCTCTTGATACAAGTTCTCTGAGCAAGAAATTGTACTTTTTGAAGTTGGCAAAAAATCTATGGTTAACTACTTTGATGCTCATTGTTATCCCTGTTTTGATGTCTTTCCTGCTATTATTTAGAAGAAATTTTAGCTTCCATTGCCTATCTGGTGATACTCAAAGCCAATGTCTTTCATTATCTCTTTGTTGTACTGATTCCTGCCGTCGAAGATAATCTGATTTTTCATTCTTTCAGTTATTTCATCAAAGTCTGGACTTCTGAATTCCTTCCATTCAGTTACAAGGAGCAGTGCATCTGCCTCGTCAACTGCTTCGTACTTGTTTTCTGAAAATTCTATGTCCTTGTTGTTTTTGAAGTAATAGGTTTTAGCAAGGTCCATGGCCTTTGGATCGTAGGCTTTAATTTTAGCGCCCCTTTCTGTTAATTCATTAACGATGACAAGTGATGTTGCTTCTCTCATATCATCGGTTTCTGGTTTGAATGATAGGCCCCAAAGGGCAAAGATATGTCCTGAAAGGTCTTCACCGAACCTTTTTATTATCTTGTTTACAAGGGAAAGCTTCTGTTGATGGTTCACAGCTTCAACTTCTCGCAGTATACTTGCTTCATAGCCTGTATCTGCAGCTGTTTTAATGAGTGCCTGGACATCCTTTGGGAAACAGCTTCCTCCATATCCACATCCTGCGTATAAAAAGCTGTAGCCTATCCTGTTATCACTGCCTATGCCGAACCTGACGTTGTTGATATCGGCACCAACCCTTTCGCAGATGTTGGCCATTTCATTCATGAAGGAGATGCGTGTTGCAAGCATGGCGTTGGCAGCGTACTTGGTCATTTCTGAACTTCTGATGTCCATTATAACGAATCGTTCATGGTTTCTGATGAATGGTGCGTACAGCTCCTTCATGGTTTCAATCACAGTTTCATCATTGGAACCTATGACCACCCGATCAGGCCTCATGAAGTTTTCAACTGCGGCTCCTTCCTTCAAAAATTCAGGATTGGAAACCACATGAACCTTGTAGTTTACTCTCCTTTTGTTTAACTCTTCATTTATGGCATTTTTTACTTTATCTGCTGTACCTACGGGTACTGTGGATTTGTTTACCACTATCATGTCATGGGACATTAACTCTCCTATCTCCTGAGCTGCTGCAAGAACGTGCTTCAGATCTGCACTTCCATTCTCATCCATGGGAGTGCCAACAGCTATAAAACAAATGTCTGAATTGTCAAGACCTTCTTTCAGGTCTTTTGTGAAGTGAAGATCTCCGTTCTTATGGTTGTTAACCACCAGATACTCCAGACCCGGTTCGTAGATGGGTATGATACCCTTTTTCAAGTTTTCAACCTTTCCATCATCAATATCAACACAGTAAACTGTATTTCCCATTTCTGAAAAACAGGCGCCTGTGACCAGACCAACGTAACCTGTTCCTATTATTGTGAGTTTCATATAATACCTTCAAATTTATTGTATTGCTTGAATTTAGTATACATCTGCGTATATCTTAATTCTTGAGAACTTTCATAAAAAAATTTATAATACTATCTTTTCCTGCATATTCCTATATAATTTGGGGCGAATTTTCTGTTGAAACATTAGTTATCAGAAATTTAGTAAATTATTGTTTTTAAAGTTTTATTTTTTCAAAGTTTTATGAGGGGGATTGAGGTTAGGGACTACATTGGGAAGATTGGGGCTTTCCCGATTATGTTAATTTGGTTATCCCCCTCACAAACGTTTCTTTCTATGATAAGGAAGATATAAAAGCGTTTACCAGAATCACACCCAAATTTATACCAACTCTTCTATGTTACTTTTCACTACTTAAAAAATTAGCATGTTTATGATGAGTTGTGTATGGGACCATTCTTGACTTCTAAGTCTATATTTTTATAAATTTCTGAAAAACAGGCACCTGTGACAATACCAACGTGACCTGTTCCGATTATTGTGAGCTTATGTACTCACTTAGATATTATAAAATTAATTTTAGCTTATAAACTACAAAAAGAAGACTATTTCGCCCAATCTGTTAGATTTATGTAATTCAAATAGTATTTCTAATTTAATTCTATTCATCCCAAATAAGAATTAGTCCCCTAAAAAAACTTTCCTTTTATATTTTATATGATAAGTTGACCAACTGATTTTTAGTTTTTCAGTTTCCTATGTTTCAGATGGTGTACAATTATCACATAGTTAAATGTAGAATTAGGCTTTTCTCAGCACATGCAAACAGACTGACGTAGCCTCTTTCAATCATTTAACTTTCGTATTTTCACGTATTAAAGTGCATGTATTCTTTTTTTTAATCAATACATTTTATTTAAGCTTATTAATTTATTATTTTTAATTTCCTTCAAGGATTGATTTTGTATCAAGTTTAAATTTGGTATTCCAACACCTTTGAACATTACTCCATTGTCCTCAAATTCTTTTGAATTTAGGATTTGACGAGTACATATAAAGACAGAATTCCTTACCATTTCAGGAGTTATCTTACGATATGTATCGTGATCTGTCATCAAAACAACACAATCACAATTAAGAGCTTCTTCCAGTTCTACGGGTTCAGCCCCCATATTATGTATAATATCTTTATTGACATAAGGATCATGAGCCAGAACCTCCGCCCCTTTACCAATCAGATCATTAATAAGTGGTTCGGATGGAGTTTCTCGTATATCTGCAACATTACCTTTATAAGCGATTCCCAATACTCCAATTTTTGAGCATGAAATGGGCTTCCCAACATAATCTAAATTGTCTTCAACCATTTGTGCTACGTGGTGAGGCATGTATTCGTTGATGTCTCGTGCTGTTTTAATAAGCTTTGCTGAAATTCCTTTCATTTTAGCCATTTCGACTATGAAGTAAGGATCGATTGAAAGGCAGTGTCCACCAACACCAGGTCCAGGACTGTGTATATTTACCCTAGGATGAAAATTAGCAGCATCAATGGCATCAAGAGCGTCGATGTTTAGTGCTTCGCATATAATTGCAAACTCGTTAGCTAATGCAATGTTAGTATCTCTATAAGTATTTTCCATCAGTTTAACCATTTCAGCTGTTGCTAAATTTTTAACTGTGATTACTTTTCCACTGGTAATCTTTTTGTAGAGTGAAGCTGCATTTTCAGAACTTATTTCATTTATTCCTCCAATGACCCGGGCATTATGAGTCATCTCATAAATAGTATTATGGGGCAGTGCTCTTTCAGGAGTATAAGCAACTCCAAAATCTTCTTTTGCTTTCAGACCACTTTTTTCAAGTAGGGGAATCACAACATTTTCACAAGTGTAAGGTGGAATAGTACTTTCAATTATGACCAAATCATTTTTATTTAATCCTTTGGAAATGGTTTCACAAGCTGAAATCACTGCTGAAAGATCAGAACATTTGTTTTGATCAACAGGAGTTGGTACAATAACAATCATAATATTGGAATCTTTAGCAGCTTTTACACCATCTGTTGTTGCTGATAAAAGATTTTTTGTTACAACTTCCTTTACTAATTCATTTAATCCAGGTTCCATAATTGGTGAAATTCCTGAATTGATCTTATCAACATTTTTAGAGTTTATATCCACTCCCATAACTGGTAAACCGTTTTTTGCAAATAGTGAAGCCGTTGGGAGTCCAATGTGCCCCAAACCGAATATTGAAATTTTATTATTCATTTAAATCCCTCATTAACTTGTTTATGTAAGTATAAATATGCTCTGCTGATTTGAAATAAAAAATCTAGAATTTATTTATATTATTAATGATAACATAATATAAATTTGTTTTTCTCTTTATATTAATAAAATAGTTTTCAAACGAAGATTCAATATTAAAGATAATTAAGATAAGATTATTGAACATATTACAATTCCGCAGGGGGAAATGGAAAAGCAAGGAATTATATTACCCAAATAGGAATAATAATTTCATTGATTTAATTAACTTACTTTGTATAAATTGATTATTAATTGAATTTGATGTATTAACAATTAAATGTGTAGGTGAAGATTAAATGATTAATAATGATGAATATTGGGATGAAAGATTCAGTTCTGGTGATTGGGTAGAGAATAAAGGCAACGAACAGACTTTGTTCCATTATAATATTTTGTTAAATTATATGCCCCGCTGGTTAAAGAAAAAAATCTCTGATAATAAGATGAGTATATGCGATTTGGGCTGTGGAATGGGGGAAGGTACTTATTTACTAAAAAAATATTTCAAAGATTCCGAAGTTATGGGAGTGGATTTTTCTAATTACGCTATTAAAGAGGCTAAAAAAAAATATGTTAATGCTTCTTTTATTTGCTCTGATATCTCTAAAATTGAAAGGCATTATGATGTGGTGGTGTCCTCTCATACACTAGAACATTTTGAAGATCCGAATAAAGTTTTGAATGATATTATAAACTTAGCTGATAAATTTTTCATTTTGATCATCCCTTTCCAAGAAGAAAACTTATATAAAGAGCACTTTTATTCTTTTGATTATGATTTTTTTCCTATTAATATTCAAGATCACCAATTAGTTCATTATAAAGAGATTGATAGAATATTTTATGAACCTCAAAAATACTGGGCTAAAAAACAAATTGTGATTGTATATGCCAATAAAAAAAATGTAGATATAAATAAATTTTCTCTAGAAGAATTTAATAATAATTATTTCACCGAGTTTAGATTAGCAAAAGAAAATTATGAAACTAAATTTTTTTCTTTAGAACAGCTTAATAATTCTTTAGAACAGCTTAATAAAAAGCTTGAGGATCAGAATAAGGTTCTTGAGTCTCGCTTGATTCGTGAACAAAAAGTTTGTGATGCAATAAAAAAGCAAAATGTCTATTTGGAGGGATCAGTAAAAGCATACCAGTTGAGAAAGGTGGTTAAGGCTACAGATACTGTTCTCAGAATGGGTCATTCCCTCAAATCAACTTTAAAAAAAGTTTTTAATCAAAATTCATTGGAGTTTTCTGATGGATATTCTGAAGTACATAAAACCAAACCCAAAAAATTGAAAGATATTAAAGTAGCTGTTATATTGGATGAATTCAGTTACAATTGTTTTAAATATGAATTTAATGCAATTTCTATTGAGCCATCAAACTGGTTGGAGATATTTAAATCAGAAAAACCAGATCTTTTTTTATGTGAATCTGCGTGGAGTGGTATTGATTCTGAATTGAGGCCATGGAAAGGTAAAATTTATTCTAGTACTAATTATAAACATGAAAATAGAACAATTCTCTTATCTATACTTGAATATTGTAAGAAACATAACATACCCACTATTTTCTGGAACAAAGAAGATCCCACTCATTATGATGATAAAGTTTGTAATTTTGTAGATACAGCTTTAAAATTTGATCATATTTTTACCACAGCAGAAGAATGTGTGGAACGATATAAAAATGAATATGATCATCAAAGTGTGCATTGTTTAATGTTTGGGGCACAGCCAAAGTTATTTAATCCTATTGAAGAACAAGAAAGATCTGAAGATGTCATTTTTGCAGGTAGTTGGTATGGAAATATTCACCCTCAAAGAAGTAAAGAAATGAAAGAAATTTTTGATAGTATTTTAAATAGCGGATACAACTTAAAGATTTATGATAGATCCTATTATACTCACAAAGGTGATCCAAATCGTATTTTTCCAGAGAAATATTCTCAATACATAAATCCTCCAGTACCTTTTGATCAAATTGAAAAAGTTTATAAAGAGAGTAAATATGCATTAAACATTAATACTGAAATTAAATCAAAAACCATGTTTGCTAGACGTGTATTTGAGCTTATGTTATGTAATACTCTTGTTTTATCAAATTATTCTCAGGGGATGGATGATTTATTTGGAGATAACATTATATTTGTCAATAAAGAAAAAATTAATTTATTTTTTAGTGAAAAAAAACGAAATACTAATTTATGCAATGTTTTAAGAAACCATACTTATTTGCAACGATTCAAACAGATTTTAGATACGATTAATTATGAATATGTTCCAATAAACAATGAAATTACCTTTTATTATACTATTAATGACCAATCAGAAATTGAAGATGTTTTAAAACATTATGAGAGTATGGATTACAAATATAAAAGAATAACATTACTCCTCTCTAAAAATATTTCTAATTACTTAATTAAGAACATATGTGAAAAATATGCGAATGATGAAGTTTCAATTTACTCTTTAGATTATCTCCTTCAAAATGAAATTTCAAATACACTCAATAAAGTCTCCTGTCATGAAACTCTCAAAAATATGAATGAATTACTTTCGAATAATACTCCATATTTTATATTTGCTAATCTTCAACTTGAACCTGATTTCGTTGAAAAGGGTATTTTACACTACTCTTACATAGAAAAGAAATTTGGAATTTCTATAGGAGATAAATTCACATTTAAGGAAGTTAAAGATATTGATAATGTTATTTTAAGTAATGAAAATTTTATGGATGTTTTTAACAGCATTTTCAAAGATATTCCTAAGAAATTTTCAGTTTATACCTTGGAATATAAACCGGAAACATAGAAAATAAAATTAGTCATAAATAAAATTTAATTTCTAAAATGTAATCTAATTAGAAATATTATTTTTACTTTTTTGAAACTAATTAGTCTTGGAACGCTCGGAAGTTATTAAGATAAGTATTATCAACATGTTTTGAATCCTAAAAATAAGATAAGGGGTAATTTAGTTAAATACGATTAATAATGTTAAATAAAGGATTGTTTCTTTTATCGTAGGGATTTTTTTTCCTAAATAACTTTAAATAAACCCATTTTAAATAGATTTTCCTTTCTTCTTTACTTCCTTTAATAAGACCATTCTTAGTTCTATTTAAAAAATATGCTAATCTATACGATTTCATATTGCTTACTTCAGATATTAACTTTTTAGTAGTCTCTAACCTTGTATTGTTATTTAGATTATTATCATTTCTTAAACTTAAAATTTTAGTATTTAAACTTGAGATCCTATAGCTATATCTAAATATTTTGACGTTTAAATCTCTGTTTCTTTTTTTAAGGAATGATATTTCTTCATTTAATTCTTTAAATAATTGATTGTGATTTTTGTTAGAATTATCAATTCCACTATTAAATTTGTCATCAGCGGATTTATCGCCCATAATTTTAATCATGGTTTCTT